>Ga0208509_1000004_pt1 | contig 247836 bp, 227 predicted proteins | sample LakWasMeta7_HOW4_2_FD_183857 | JGI IMG/M metagenome (GOLD analysis project Ga0208509, IMG submission 183857) | Freshwater sediment methanotrophic microbial communities from Lake Washington under simulated oxygen tension - Sediment Metagenome... | ecosystem: Environmental > Aquatic > Freshwater...
CGGCAGATGACGATCTGACCCTGCGCCAAGCCAAGGGCGAGTCGCAGTGGGCTGTGCAGATCACCGCACGTTACGAGTTCTGATTCGGGTTCAGGCGCGTGTCGCCTGATTTCAAAAGGCTCCTACCAGCAATGGTGGGAGCTTTTTTTCGCCTGTTGGCCGTGGCTTGTCTCGTTGGTGGCACCCATCTGCGTGCCGACCCGGTACGCTAACGGCTGTTTTTTGCTGGAATTCACCATGAACTTGCGCCCCACCATCGATTTTTTGCTCAACGACTGGCTAGACACCTGCGCCCTGGCCCAGCGCGAGCGCTTTGCCGACCACTCGCGGGACACCTTTGACGCCGTTCTGGACACCTGCGAACGCATCGCACGCGACAAGTACGCACCGTTCAACCGGCTGGTGGACATGCAGGAGCCGCATTTCGACGGTGAGAAAGTCGTTCTGCCGCAGGCCACCCATGAGGCCAACCGCGCCTACGCAGAGTCCGGTATGCTCAGCGCCGCCCAGGACTACGAGATGGGCGGCATGCAGTTGCCCTACAGCGTGGAGGCCGCTGCCAACGCCTTTTTTGCCTGCGCCTCGGTCAGCATCGGCTCCGGCATGCTGACCACGGGCAACGCCAACCTGCTGATGACGCATGGCACGGAACTGCAAAAAGAGGTGTTTGCCAAGAACGAATTCGCTGGTCGCTTCTCGGGCACCATGTGCCTGTCGGAGCCGCAGGCCGGCTCCAGCCTGTCGGATGTGGCCACCCGCGCCGTGCCGGACGGCGAAGGTTTTGAGTCCGATCCCCTGGGCGCGCGCTACCGCCTCAAGGGCAACAAGATGTGGATCTCCAGCGGCGAGCATGAGCTGACCGAGAACATCATCCACCTGGTGCTGGCCAAGATTCCGGATGCCGACGGCAAACTGGTGCCCGGCACACGCGGCATTTCGCTGTTCATCGTGCCCAAGAAAATGGTCAACCCCGACGGAACGCTAAGTGGCGTTCGCAACGACGTGGCCCTGGCTGGCCTGAACCACAAGCTGGGCTGGCGTGGGACGACCAATACGCTGCTCAATTTTGGCGAAGGCAAGTTCCCGGTGGGGCAGGATGGCCCCTACGGCAATGGCGCAGGCGCCGTGGGCTATCTGGTGGGCCAGGCGGGCAAGGGCTTGCAGTGCATGTTCCACATGATGAATGAGGCGCGGATCGGTGTCGGCATCGCCGCCACCATGCTGGGCATGGCGGGCTATTACGCGTCGCTGGACTATGCGCGCAACCGCCCACAGGGGCGTCCGTTGGGCGCGAGCGGCAAGGACGCGACTAAACCCCAAGTCGCCATCATCGAACACGCCGACGTCAAGCGCATGCTGCTGGCCCAAAAGGCCTATTGCGAAGGTGCGCTGGCGCTGGAGCTGTACTGCGCCCGTCTGGTGGACGAGCACCACACCGCCGGAGGCGATGCCGCCAACGATGCTCGCCTGCTGTTGGAAGTGCTGACCCCCATTGCCAAGAGCTGGCCCAGCGAGTGGTGTCTGGAAGCCAACTCCCTGGCCATCCAGATCCACGGCGGCTACGGCTACACACGCGACTTTCCGGTGGAGCAATACTGGCGCGACAACCGCCTCAACATGATCCACGAGGGCACGCACGGTATCCAGGCCACCGACCTGCTGGGTCGCAAGGTGCTGATGGAGGAGGGCAGGGGACTGCAACTGCTGGCGGCACGCATGACGGCCACCATCCAGAAGGCTGCAAACCTGCCGGACCTGGCTGGGCACGCGAATGCGTTGGGCCAAGCCTTGCAACAGGTCGCAGCGGCAACCCAAAAGGCCTGGGCCACCGGCAGCCCCACCGAAGCGCTGGCCAACGCCGTGCCCTATATGCAGGCCTTTGGCCACACGGTGCTGGCCTGGATCTGGCTGGACGTGGCCGCCAGGGCGCTGGAGCTTGACACCGCACAGGCCACCGCTGCGACACAGGGGCGCATGGGTGCGACCCGTTTCTTCTTCCACTACGAACTGCCCAAGATCGGCGCCTGGCTGGGCGTAGTGGAGTCACGTGATTTGACGTGCGCGGATTTCCCGCAGGACGCCTTTTGATTTCCAGTCGCTACCAGTGCCCCAGCTGTGGGCGCACCATTTTCAACCGCCGCAACCCGACGTGTGAATTCTGCTCGGCCCCCATTCCGGCTGAACTGCGGTACTCGGCGGCCCAACTCGCCACCATTGATGCGGACCATGCACGCAATGAACAGACGAGGGCGCAGCTTGCGCGGGAAGCGGAAGAGTTGGAAAAGGCACGGATCAAGCGACGCGGCGACGGAGGCTGACAAGGCGGCACCTCGTCGTGCCGCCCCCGCCTATCGCCCCAGAGACAGCCGCCCCCGCACGAATCCCTTAAATTCCAGCACAATGATTTTTTTGGAGACTTAACCGATGACCGCACGCACCATCCAACAACTGTTCGACCTCACCGGCAAGACCGCCCTGGTCACTGGCGGCTCCCGTGGCCTGGGCCTGCAGATGGCCCACGCCCTGGGCGAAGCCGGCGCCAAGATCATGCTCAGTTCGCGCAAGGCCGAAGACCTGGAGCAAGCCTGCGCCGAACTGCAAGCCGCCGGCATTGACGCCCGCTGGATTGCTGCCGACTGCGCCAAGGACAGCGAGATCACCCGCCTGACCGACGAGACCCTGCAGCGCATAGGCGATGTCGATATCCTGGTGAACAACGCCGGCGCCGCCTGGGGCGCACCCGCCGAAGACCATCCGGCAGACGCCTGGGACAAGGTCATGAACCTCAACGTGCGCGGCTACTTTCTGCTCAGCCAGGCGATTGCCAAGAAGAGCATGATCGCGCGCCGCTCGGGGCGCATCATCAACATCTCGTCCATTGCCGGTTTGAACGGCAATCCCGAAGGCATGAACACCATTGCCTACAACACGTCCAAGGGCGCCGTGCTCAACTTCACGCGCGCCCTGGCAGCGGAATGGGGCAAGTACAACATCACTGTCAACGCCATCTGCCCGGGCTTCTTCCCCAGCAAAATGACCATGGGTACGCTCAAGGCCCTTGGTGAGGAGAAGCTGGCCGCCGGCGCGCCCCTCAAGCGCCTGGGCGATGACGAGGACCTGAAGGGCCTGTGCGTGCTCTACGCGTCGGCCGCCGGCAAGCACATCACCGGCCAGTGGCTGGCGGTAGATGGTGGCGTCAGCGTGGTAACAGGTGGCTGACATGTGGGACAAAGCCGTCGGCTTCGGGGTGGATATCCCGTTCGTCAAACATCTGGGGTTTGAACTGACCCAGTTCGCAGGCGGCCATTCCGAGATTGCCTACACCGCCAAGCCAGAGCATCTCAATTCGTTTTCGGTCACCCACGGCGGCGCGCTGATGACGCTGCTGGATGTGTCCATGGCGACTGCCGCCCGCAGCGAGATTCCTGACATGGGTGTCGTCACCATCGAGATGAAGACCAGCTTCATGCAACCGGCCCTTGGCCCCCTGGTGGCCAAGGGCGAACTGATCCACCGCACGGTCACGATGGCGTTTACGCAGTCCACCGTGTTCGACGCGGCAGGGCGCAAATGTGCGCATGCGACCGGCACCTTCAAGTTTGTAAAACGGCTGCCCACCGGCACCAAAACGTCCAACCCGCTGAATACCACGTCCAGCGCAATCCCCACTGACTAAATGGGCCTCTAGCCCTCGTAAATGCTATGTAGTGCGCTATTGTTTCAGTAGCAAACCGCAGTCAGACCCTTTCCACCCAACGGACATCTACCATGCCAACCAACCACCAAATCCACCTCGACAACCGCCCCGTGGGCGAGGCCGTTGCCAGCAACTTCAAACTGGTGACCAGCGAAACGCCGGCCCTGGCCGAAGGCCAGGTGCTGGTGCGCCACCACTTCCTGAGCCTGGACCCGTACATGCGCGGCCGCATGAACGACGCCAAGAGCTATGCCCAACCCCAGGCCCTGGGCCAGACCATGGGCGGCGGCACGGTGGGTGAGATCGCCGAATCGCGCAACCCCAAATTCGCCGTCGGCGACAAGGTCGTCGGCATGGGCGGCTGGCAGGAGTACAGCGTGGTCGATGCCACGCAACCCGGCGCGCTGCGCAAGGTCGACACCACCCACGTGCCCTTGAGCGCCTACCTGGGAGCAGTCGGCATGCCCGGCGTCACGGCCTGGTATGGCCTGGTCAAGATCATCGAACCCAAAGCTGGGCAAACCATGGTGGTGAGTGCCGCCACCGGTGCCGTGGGCAGCGCCTTTGCGGCCTTGTCCAAGGCGCGCGGTTGCGGTACGGTGGGCATTGCCGGCGGTCCGGACAAATGCCAATACGCGGTCGAAGAGTTGGGCTTTGACGCCTGCATCGACTACAAATTGCACAGCACGGCTGCGTCCCTGTCCAAGGCCATTGCCGAGGCCTGCCCCAACGGCATTGACGGTTACTTTGAAAACGTCGGTGGCATGGTGCTGGACGCGGTGCTGCCGCGCATGAACGCCTTTGGCCGCATAGCCGTCTGCGGCATGATCGCCGGCTACGACGGCGCGCCGCTGCCACTGAGCTACCCGGCCCTGATCCTGACCCAGCGCCTGAAGGTGCAGGGCTTTATCGTCAGCGAACACATGGAAGTCTGGCCCGAAGCGCTGACCGAGCTGGGCACCCTGGTGGCCACCGGCAAGCTGCGCGCCCGCGAGAGCATTGCGCAGGGTCTTGCTGCCGCGCCCGAAGCCTTCCTGGGCCTGCTCAAGGGCAAGAACTTTGGCAAGCAGTTGATTAAATTGATCTGAGAGCCAACATGTCCGACATCATCCTGCACCACTACGCCACCTCGCCGTTCTCCGAAAAAGTCCGGCTGGTGCTGGGCTACAAGCAGTTGGCCTGGAAATCGGTCATCGTGCCCGCCATCATGCCCAAGCCCGACGTGCAGGCCCTGACCGGCGGCTACCGCAAGACGCCGTTCCTGCAGATCGGCTCCGACGTGTACTGCGACAGCGCGCTGATCTGCGACGTGCTGGAGCACATCCAGCCCACGCCAGCGCTGTTCCCCGAAAGCCATAAGGGCCTGGCCCGCGTGCTGGCCCAGTGGGCCGACACCACGCTGTTCTGGGCGGCCATGGCCTACAACCTGCAGCCCAAGGGCGCCGCCGCCATGTTTGACGGTGCACCGCCCGAGGCGGCCAAGGCCTTCGGTGCGGACCGCGCCGCCATGTCCGCCGGCATGACGCGCCTGCGCCCGGGCGACGCCACGGCGGCATACAAGTCGTATCTGCGGCGCATTGCCAACATGCTGGAGGGCCAGGACTTTTTGATGGGCAGCGCCCCCTGCGTGGCCGACTTCGCCTGCTACCACCCCCTGTGGTTCAGCCGGCACCGCGTGCCGGTGATGGCCGGCATTCTGGACGCCACGCCCGCGGTGCTGGCCTGGATGGACCGTATGGCGGCACTGGGCCATGGCCACATCGAGAAGTTTTCTGCTACAGAATCGATAGTGATATCTGCAGCATCCACGAGGGCTGCAGACCAGAAAGACAATACTTTTCAGGACGAACACGGCATCCCGCTGGGTAGCCGGGTCACGGTTGCGGCCGAGACCTTTGGGCCCGAGGCGACCGAAGGCGAACTGGTGGCCGCCACGCGCACCCGTTACACGCTCAAGCGCGTGGACGAACGCGCCGGCACCGTGCATGTGCACTTTCCCCGCATTGGCTACGCGCTCAAGGCCGTCGTACCTGCCGCAGCATGAGCGAAGCGAGCCGCGCCACGCCAGACGTGCAGTGGAAACTGGCCACCTTCGACAGCCTGACCGTGCACGAACTCTATGCAGTGCTGCAACTGCGTACCGAGGTGTTCGTCATGGAGCAGAACTGCGCGTTTCAGGACATGGATGGCGCCGACGACCAGGCCGTGCACCTGCTGGGTACCCAGCGCACAACCGGGCATGAAGGCGACCAGTTGGTGGCCTATGCGCGCCTGTTTCCCGCCGGGGTCAAATTCGCCGAGGCCAGCATTGGCCGGGTCATCACCAGCAGCGCTGTGCGGGGCCAGGGCCTGGGGCACACGCTGATAGCCCGGGCGGTGTCATCGGTGCACACCCTGTGGGGGCTGCAGCCCATACGCATTGGCGCGCAGGCCCGGCTGAAAGACTATTACAGCCAGCACGGCTTCGTCGACATGGGCCTGCCCTATGTCGAAGACGGCATTGACCACCTTGAAATGCTGTGGAGTCCTTAGACCCCCACGCTCATCGCTTCGCGTATTTCGCTGCCCCCCAAGGGGGCCCTCGCACCTTGGGGCGGCCCGGCGGCGCTCACTTCACATTACTTGGAGCACTTACATGATTTCTGATTTCAAAAACAAGACCGCCGTTCTCACCGGTGCCGGCTCCGGCTTTGGCCTGGAGTGCGCGCGCATCGGTGCCAGGCTGGGCATGAACCTGGTGCTGGCCGATGTGCAGCAGGACGCGCTGGACAAAACCGTGGCTGAAATGCAGGCCCTGGGAGCCCCGGTGCTGGCCATGCGGGTGGACGTGTCCAAGGCCGACCAGATGCAGACCCTGGCCGATGCGGCATTCGCGCGCTTTGGCGCACCGCACTTTGTGTTCAATAACGCCGGTGTGGGAGCCGGTGGCCTGATCTGGGAAAACACGGTCCAGGACTGGGAGTGGGTGCTGGGTGTGAACGTCATGGGTGTGGCGCACGGCGTGCGCCTGTTCACGCCCATGATGCTGGCCGCCGCCAAGGCCGACCCCAGCTACCAGGGTCACATCGTCAACACCGCCAGCATGGCCGGCCTGCTCAATGCGCCCAACATGGGCATCTACAACGTCAGCAAGCACGCCGTCGTGTCCCTGAGCGAGACCCTGTACCAGGACCTGGCGCTAGTCACCGACCAGATCAGCGCCAGCGTGCTGTGCCCCTTCTTTGTGCCCACCGGTATCAGCCAGAGCCACCGCAACCGCCCCGACGCACTCAAGGTCGAAGCCAAGCCCACGCAGAGCCAGTTGATCGGCCAGGCCATGAGCGACAAGGCGGTCGGCAGCGGCCGGGTGACGGCGGCCGAAGTAGCGCAAATGGTCTTCAACGCCGTCGCCGTGAATCAGTTCTACATCTATTCCCACCCCAAGGCCATAGGCTCGGTGCAGACCCGGCTGGAAGACGTGCTGCAGGCGCGCAACCCCACCGATCCGTTCGCCCACAAGCCTGAGTTGGGCGTGGAACTAAAGAAAGCGCTGCGGGCCTGACCGGGAGCATTGCGCTTTGTCGCGGAGCGGCGTAGGCTTGGTACACCCTGAAGGGAGGTAATCCAGTATGAAACCCGGTCCAGTCAAAGGCCTTCGCCAATACGCCCGCGTACCCTTCGCGGCCGCGGTACTACTGCATGTGCAGAACCAGACGCTCAAGGTGCAGTTGATTGACATTGCCCTCAAGGGCGCACTGGTCCAGGTCGACACCACGGAAAAGCTGGCCTTGCACACCCCCTGCCGCCTGGAACTGCCCCTGGCCGAGGATGGTGACGGGGTGGTGATGGCCGGTGTCATTGCGCACCTCGATGGGCAGCACGTCGGCATCGAGTGTCGCAACATTGATCTGACCAGTCTGACGCGCCTGCGCCGTCTCATCGAACTCAACACCGGGGACCCCGACCTGATGGACCGGGAACTGAATCACTTGTTTGGCTGAGTCAGACGTTGACAAGGGAAAGCCGTCGCATGTTTCGAGGGTGCGGCTGCCGGCTCCCCTTACCATTGGGTCATCGGGTTGTATCCCGCCCAAGGAAATCCTCCATGCTGAACCGACTCGCTGCCTTGCTCGTCTTCTGTGGCGCCTGGTTTGCCGCCGCTCCTCTGGCGGTGGCGGGGCAGGCGGCGCTACAGTATTTTCCGGTCGGCCCGATCTACGAATACCGCTGGAAGCTGCTGGAGCTGGCCTTCGCCCACGCTCCGGAAAAAGGTGCCAGCGAGCCGACCCGGCTGGTACCGTATGCAGACGACATCACCCAGAACCGCGGCATGCAGTTGCTGCAGACCGGGGGCATTGACGTCATCGCCTTGGGCACCAATGCCGAGCGGGAAGCCCGCATGTTGCCCATCAAGATCGACATTCTGCGCGGCATCGTGGGGTTTCGGGTGTTTGTGATCCGCTCCGCCGATCAGGCGCGCATCGCCCGCATGGACGAGCAGACCCTGCGCAAGGAGTTGACCTTCGGCCTGAACAGCCAGTGGGCGGACCTGCCCATCATGCGTGCCAACGGGTTCGCGGTCGAAACCTCGTCCAGCTATGAAAACCTGTTTGGCATGCTGGTGGCCAAGCGCTTCGACGCCTTTCCGCGGGGCCTCAATGAAGCCGGCCGAGAACTCGGCGAGCGCAGACTGGCCTACCCACAGCTGGCCGTGGAGCGGACCAAGGCGCTGTACTTTCCCTACCCGGTGTATTTTTGGGTCAACAAGGACAACGCGGCGCTGGCCCAGCGCATCGAACACGGGCTCACGGCAGCGCTGGCCGATGGGTCGTTTCGCAAGCTGTTCGAGACCTACCATGCGACGGAGATCGCCCTGCTGGCAAAGGAAAAACGCCAGGTCATCCGGCTGAACAATCCCGTTTTGCCGCCGGACACGGTGGTGCCCGATACGCACTGGTGGTGGCGTTAAGATGGTCAGCACCGACCCAAAGGATGACTGATGTTTTCAACGCAGACGCTCTCCCGACGGCTGCTGTACACCATGTTCCCGTGGTACCTGCTGATCGCGCTGGGCATGACAGGTATGCAACTGGCCATCCAGTACGCCAGCGCCAGCCGCGACATTGACAAGGATCTGGCATCCCTGGGCCGTACCATCGCACCCAGCGTGACCAACGCGGTCTGGGAGCTGGATCCGCCGCAGCTGGCCTCCATCGTGCGCGGAGTCCGGCAGAACGCGATCGTCAGCGGCGTGCAGATCGAGTCCGCCAGCGGCGGCATCCTGGTCAGTGATGGGGGCCTGCCCGCATCACCGGGTGATGTTGGTGGCATCCTGTTCAGCGGCTTCAAACAGACGGTGGTGCCGCTGGTCTACCAATCGCCGCGCGGTGAAGCCCGCCTGGTAGGCCAGCTCAAGATGTACTCCAGCCACGATGTGATGTGGGACCGTACCAAATACGGTGTCATGGTGATCCTGCTGAACTCGGTCATTGTCACCACGGCGCTGTGGATGCTGTTCCTGTGGACCATACGCTTTCGCCTGTCCGACACCGTGACCCGGGTTGCGCGCGCCGTTGCCAGCTGGCGCTTCCAGCCCAGCGACGCACCGGTTGAGACCATCACCTACCCCTACCGCGACGAGCTGGGTGAACTGGTCACGGCCTTCAATGAGAGCCGCAACCAGCTGTTTGAATCCCTGCAAAAACTCAACGGACTGAACCAGAACCTGGAAAAAATCGTTGCGGCACGCACCCAGGAACTGCAGCAGTCCAAGGAAGTGGCCGAAACCGCCACCCACGCCAAGTCGGAGTTCCTGGCCAATATGAGCCACGAAATCCGTACCCCCATGAACGCGATTCTGGGCATGCTGTACCTGACGCTGAAGACCGATTTGACGGCGGGCCAGCACAACTACCTGACCAAGGCACAAGGCGCGGCGCACTCCCTGCTGGGCATCATCAACGACATTCTGGATATTTCCAAGATCGAGGCCGGCAAGGTGGAGTTGGAAAGCACGGAATTCGGGCTGGACACCGTGCTGGAGCAGCTGACCGATGCCATTGGCTACCAGTCCGAACACAAGGGCATAGAATTTCTGATCCGCTACGACGTCGCCATTCCACCCCTGCTGCTGGGCGATCCGCTGCGCCTGGGTCAGGTGTTGCTCAACCTGTGCAGCAATTCCGTGAAGTTCACCGAGCAGGGCCAGGTCGAGCTGGGTTTTCGCTGCGTTTCGCGCACGGAGACCGATCTGACGCTGCAGGTCTATGTGCGCGACAGTGGCATAGGCATAGCCCCCGAAGTTCAAGCCACGTTGTTTGAGAAATTCACGCAGGCTGACCAGTCCACCACCCGTCGTTATGGCGGCACCGGCCTGGGCCTGGCGATCAGCAAGAGCCTGGTGGAGCTGATGGGTGGGCGCATCTGGGTCGAAGATTCGCAACCCGGCAAGGGGACAACGATCTGCTTCACCGTGCAACTCAAGGTCGCACCCCACAACCCGGTGCGGCGGCTGGAACTGGCCGAACAGGCCGGGCCGCTGCTCAAGGGCATTCGCGTGCTGGTGGTGGACGACAACGAGGTCTCACGCGAGATCCTGGCCGAGATGCTGCGGTTTTTTCATATGGATGCGCAGACCGCCAACGATGGCCGGTCTGCACTGGCGGCCGTCGCGCAGTCCGCGGACAAGCCCTATGACCTGGTGCTGATGGACTGGCGCATGCCCGGCATGAACGGTGACGAGGTCACACGCACACTGCATGCGGACCCCGGCATCACGCAGCAGCCCAAGGTGGTCATGGTCACGGCCTATGGGCGCGAGGACGTGGTGCAACTGGCGGAAGAGGCTGGTGTCGACGGTTTCCTCGTCAAACCAGTGTCGCCGTCCACCATGCTCGACACCATCTTGTCGGTGCTGGGGCGTGGCCGCATTCTGGGTAGCAAGGACAAGCCCCGTGCGTTGACCCACGACCTGACCACCAGTGGTCAACTGGCGGGCGCACGGTTGCTGCTGGTCGAAGACAACGACATCAACCGTGAATTTGCAACCGAGTTGCTACGCAGCGAGGGCATTGAGGTCGAGGAGGCGGTGAACGGGCAGGAGGCGGTCGACAAGGTGCAACGCCGGGATTTTGACGCCGTGTTGATGGACATCCAGATGCCGGTGATCGATGGGCTGGACGCGGCCCGCCAGATACGGGAGCTGGCGCAGACGCCGGGCAAGGAGCGCTTTGCCAGTTTGCCCATCATTGCCATGACGGCCCTGGCCATGGCGCAGGATGCCCAAAGAAGCCGGGACGCCGGCATGAACGACCATGTGACCAAACCCGTTTCCCCCGACCGCCTGATGGCCGTGCTGGCCAAGTGGGTGCAGGTACCGGCCCACCGCCGGGGCGCGCGCCTGCCCGCACCGGCAGCGGCGGCAGACCTGCCGCCCGAGCTTCTGGCCCTGACCAGCCTGGACGCCCGCGAAGGTGTGCGCCGCATTGGCGGCAAGGTGGACGCCTATCGGCGCCAGTTGCATCGCTTTCGTGAGCACTACGCCCACGCCGTCGACGAATTGCAGCGCCAGGCCAGCGTTTCAGGGCTGCGCGCGGCAGAAGACTACTGCCATGTGCTCAAGGGGGTCGTTGGCAACATCGGCGCGGTGGCGCTGTTCGACAAAGTGGCTGAAATTGACGCAAGGCTGAAGCAGGGCCAGCCGCCGCAGGCCGAGGCTATGGAGGAGTTGCGGATGCGGTTGCAAGACGTGATGCGCGATATCGACCACCTGGCCATCATGTCCAAACCGACACCCGCCAGTGTGGCTGTACCACTGGCGCCAAGCCAGCTGCGCCAGCGCCTGGAAGCTTTGCGGGACGCGCTGGACTATGACCTGGGCAGTGCCGAGCCCCTGCTGGCCGAATTGCGCGCCGGTGTGGTGGGCACCGCGCTGGCGAGTGACATCGCCGCGCTGGCCGCGCGCATCGATGTATTTGACATTGACGCCGCACAGGCCCTGCTGGTCCAATTGCAAGAGCGCATACATACGCAAACCGAGTGATCCCACCATGACCTCTACCACCAACGGCCGAGCGCGCATTCTGATCGTTGACGACGTCAATGAGAACCTGCATGCGCTGATGCAGATCCTGCGCGACGCCTATGCCATCGTGGCGGCCAACAGTGGCGAAAAGGCGATCGAACTGGCCCAGCGTCTGCCGCAACCGGATCTGATTTTGCTGGACATCAAGATGCCAGGCATGGACGGTTACTCCGTGCTGGCCAAGCTCAAGGCCAATCCGCAGACCGCCGACATCCCCGTGATTTTTGTGACCGCGCTGGCCGAGGCCGCCGATGAAGCGCGCGGCCTGACCCTGGGCGTGGCCGATTACATCACCAAGCCGGTCAATCCCGACCTGTTGCACCGGCGCATCCACACCCAGCTGGAGCTGCAACGCCACCGCCGCAACCCGCTGACGCTGGACTTCAAGCAGCACGCCGATCCCGAGCACCGGCCCACGCTGCTGCTGGTGGACGATGTGCCAGACAACATCCACGAGTTGATGGAAGCGCTCAAAGACGACTACCGCATCATGGTTGCCAATTCCGGCACCAAAGCCATTGAGCTGGTGCAAGGCCCCACTCCACCCGACCTGGTGCTGCTGGACATCATGATGCCCGCGATGGATGGCTATGAGGTCTGCCGCCGCATCAAGGCCACACCGCTGGGCAATCGCATACCGGTTATTTTTGTCACCGTGGTCGACGCCACCCAGCAGAAAGTGAAGGGCTTTGACCTGGGAGGCGCCGACTACATCACCAAACCCTTTGACATCGACGAAGTCCGGGCACGGGTGCGCACGCACCTGGAGCTGGCCCGCCTGCGGCGCTCGCTGGAGCTGCTGGTGGCGCAGCGCACCGCGCTGCTGAACAAGAGTGAAGAAAAGTACCGCATCCTGGCGGACTACTCCCCCAATTGGGAGTACTGGATGGCGCCCGACGGCAGCTACCTGTATGTGTCACCCGCCTGCGAGCAGGAGACCGGCTACGCGCAAGAGGATTTTTTTGCCGATGCAGGCCTGATGGAGAAAATCATCCACCCCGACGACCTGGCCGCCTGGCATTCGCAGGGCCCGGTGGCCACGGGTGCAGCACCCGCTCCGCTGATTTTCCGCATCCGCGCCAAGGACGGCAGCGAACACTGGATAGAGCATGTGCACAAGACCGTGCTGGATGCGCAGGGACAGGTCCTGGGGCAACGCGGCTCACACCGGGACATTTCCAAGCGCCACGAGGCCGAGGAGCGGCTGGAATTCTTTATCAACCGTGACCCGCTCACCGGCCTGCCCAACCGCGCCCTGTTTCACGAATTGCTGGGCCACACCCTGCAGCGGGCCGGGCGCGACCGGACGCAGTTTGCGCTGTTGTTTGTGGACATGGACAACTTCAAGACCATCAACGAGAGCCTGGGCCACAGCCTGGGTGACCAGGTGCTGATCGAGGCCGGCCGACGCCTCAAGGAATTGTTGCCCGACCGGGATGCCATTGCCCGTATCAGCGGCGACGAGTTCAACATCATCCTGCACGACAGCGAGGGCATGCCGGGCTTCGATCTGGTGACCCAGCGCATGATCGACGCACTGGCCCGTCCATTTGAGCTCGATGGCCATAGCCTGTATGTCGGTGCCAGTGCCGGTATTGCGCTGTATCCGGCTGACGGCACGACCGCCGAAACCCTGCAAAGCCATGCCGAGGCCGCACTGCACCAGGCCAAATTGCGCGGGCGCGGCATGCTGCACTTCTTCTCGCCCGAGATGAGTGGCCGGGCCAAGGCGCGCCTGACGCTGGAAGCCGACCTGCGGCGCTCCGTCGAGCGCGATGAGTTGCGGGTGTACTACCAGCCCCAGGTTGACCTGGCCAGCGGGCTGATCGTCGGGCTGGAAGCGTTGGTGCGCTGGCAGCATCCGCAGCGGGGCCTGATTCCACCCATCGAATTCATCCCGCTGGCCGAGGAAAGCGGCTATGTTGTCCAGTTGGGCGATTGGGTCTTGCGCAGCGCATGCCGCCAGATCAAACGCTGGTCAGATGCCGGGCTGGCGCCGCGCCAGGTGGCCGTCAACGTGTCGGCTATCCAGCTGAGCCGCGGCCGTCTGGTCGACTCTGTGCGCGAAGCACTGCAGGAAACTGGCATCGCCGCCCACCAGCTGGAGCTGGAAATCACCGAGAGCAGCGTCATGCTGGACCGCGAAAAATCCTTGCAATCGCTGGCGGACCTCAAGGCCCTGGGTGTGCAACTGTCGATTGATGACTTTGGCACCGGCTATTCATCGATGGCCTACCTGCAGCAACTGGAAGTGCACAAACTCAAGGTGGACATGGCCTTTGTACGCGACATGACCACCAACGCCGGCAACGCCTCCATCGTCAAGGCCGTGATCGCACTGGGACACAGCTTGGGACTTGAAGTCATCGCCGAAGGCGTGGAAACCCTGGACCAGGCGCGCCAGTTGCGCCTGCTGGAATGCGACGTCGTCCAGGGCTATCTGATCAGCCAACCCCTGCCAGTGGACACGATGACGGACTTTCTGGCGACATTCAAGCCCTTGGACGCTGGCATTTAGCGCTGCCACCTGTGGCAAACTCCCGCCCTTGATAGAAATTCGGGTGCCGATCTGGCGCCTACCCACCTGAGTCAGCGTCCTTACCCCGTCATGCAGAAAATCATCGCGCAGATCGCGCAAGAAATCCGTGTCCGTCCCCAGCAGGTCGAAGCCGCCGTGCAACTGCTCGATGGCGGCGCCACCGTTCCCTTTATCGCCCGCTACCGCAAAGAGGTCACCGACGGACTGGACGACATCCAGTTGCGCGAGCTCGAAGCCCGCCTGTCCTACCTGCGCGAGCTGCGCGACCGCAAGGAAGCCGTGGTCAAGGCGATTGACGAGCAGGGCAAGCTGACCCCGGCGCTGATCGCCGCCATCCACAACGCCGCCACCAAGCAGGAGGTGGAGGACATCTACCTGCCGTTCAAGCTCAAGCGCCGCACCAAGGGCCAGTTGGCCCGGGAAGCCGGACTGGAGCCGCTGGCCGATGCGCTGTTCAACGACCCCACGCTTGTGCCGGCCGAGGCTGCGCTGGCCTACGTGATACCGATGCGCCTGGTGGTGGAGGGCGAAGACAAGCAGACCGACTTCTCCACCGTGCAAGCGGTGCTGGACGGTGTGCGTGACCTGCTGTCCGAGCGCTGGGCCGAGAACCCGGCCCTGGTGCAGGACCTGCGCGAATGGCTGTGGTCGGAAGGCCTGCTGAAATCCACGCTGATGGACGGCAAGGACGAAGCCAACGCCGATGTCGCCAAGTTCCGCGACTACTTTGACTACGACGAACCCATTGGCCGCGTGCCCTCGCACCGGGCTTTGGCCGTGTTCCGTGGCCGGGCGCTGGAAATTCTGGATGCCAAACTGGTGCTTCCAGAGCCGGAGCTTGGATCAAACAAGCCACCGGCCCCCGCCAATGCTACTTCATCCGCTACTAAAACAGGAGCATCTGCCACGCCGGCCCGTGCCGCACCCGTGGTTTCGCTGGCCGAGGGCCGCATCGCCTTGCGCCTGGGCTGGAGCCACGCCGGCCGAGCCGCCGATGACCTGATCCGCAAGTGCGTGGCCTGGACCTGGAAGGTCAAGCTCAGCATGTCCACCGAGCGCGACCTGTTTACCCGGCTGCGCGAAGAGGCCGAGAAGGTGGCCATCAAGGTGTTTGCCGACAACCTGCGCGACCTGTTGCTGGCGGCACCCGCCGGCCCGCGCGTGGTCATGGGCCTGGACCCCGGCATCCGCACCGGCGTCAAGGTGGCGGTGGTCGACTCCACCGGCAAGCTGGTCGAAACTGCCACCGTGTTTCCGCACGAGCCGCGCAAGGACTGGGAAGGCTCGCTGCACACGCTGGGCGCGTTGTGCATGCGCCATGGCGTCAACCTGATCGCCATCGGCAATGGTACGGCCAGCCGCGAGACCGACAAGCTCGCCGCCGATCTGATCAAGCTGATGGCCAAGCAAGCAGCAGGAAACGGCAGCGCAAGCGCAGCCGTGGGCCCGGCCATCGAAAAGGTGGTGGTGTCCGAAGCCGGTGCTTCGGTGTACAGCGCCAGCGAATTCGCGTCGCAGGAAATGCCCGATGTCGACGTCAGCCTGCGCGGCGCGGCATCCATTGCGCGCCGCCTGCAAGACCCGCTGGCCGAGCTGGTCAAGATCGACCCCAAGAGCATCGGCGTGGGCCAGTACCAGCACGACGTCAACCAGAGCGAACTGGCCCGCACGCTGGACACCGTGGTGGAAGACTGCGTGAACTCCGTCGGTGTGGACCTGAACACCGCCAGCGTGCCGCTGCTGAGCCGTGTCTCGGGCCTGTCGGGCACCGTGGCCAAGGCCGTGGTGCGTTGGCGCGAGGCCAACGGCGCCTTTGGCAGCCGGCAGGACCTGCTCAAGGTCACCGGCCTGGGCGCCAAGACTTTCGAGCAAGCAGCAGGTTTTTTGCGCATACGCGGTGGCAACAACCCGCTGGATATGACGGGCGTGCACCCCGAGACCTACCCGGTCGTGGAACAAATCATCGCCAGGACCGGCAAGCCGGTAGCTGAGATCATGGGCCGCGCCGACATGCTCAAGACGCTGCGCCCCGAGCTGTTCGCCAATGAGAAGTTTGGGGTCATCACGGTCAAGGACATTCTGGGTGAGCTGGAAAAGCCGGGCCGCGACCCGCGCCCCGACTTCAAGGTGGCCCGCTTCAACGATGGCGTGGACGACATCAAGGACCTGAAGGAAGGCATGATTCTGGAGGGCACCGTCAGCAACGTGGCCGCCTTTGGTGCCTTCATCGACCTGGGTGTGCACCAGGACGGCCTAGTCCATGTGAGCCAGTTGGCCCACAAGTTCGTCAACGACGCACGGGAAGTGGTCAAGACCGGCGACATCGTCAAGGTGCAGGTGGTGGAAGTGGATGTGGCCCGCAAGCGCATCGCGTTGACGATGAAGATTGGTGCTGCACCGGCACGCTCCAGCGGCGACAGGGCAGGGGACAACCGCTACCAGAGCGCCGGACGGGGCCAAAGCCAGCAGGGCGGTCAGGGTGGCAGTGCGTCCCTGGGTGCCTCGGCCATGGCTTCGGCCTTTGCCAAGCTCAAGCGCTAGGGGGCGCTCAAACGGTACTTGCCGATCACGCGTGCCAGGCGGCCGTCACGCTTCATGCGCGCCAGCTCCCGGTTGAACCGGGCCACGAAATCGGACCACTGGGGTCCGAACATGAGGCGGTATTCGTAGCCATCGAGCTCTGTGTCGGACGCCGTGAACTGGTCCTGCAGGTTCTCGGTCTTGATCAGCCACAGCGCAACCCATTCGTTCATGACCAGCGCATCGGTTCGTCCCGCCTGCAGCATGAGCAGCATGGACTTTTCGGTACCGGCGTCTGCGCGCAGGATTTTTTTGGAATCAAAGTACGGCGTCAACAACGGATAGCTGTAACCCAGGTGCGTCCCCAGCGATTTGCCCAGCAGATCGTCTGGCGAGCGGTAGTTCAAAGGGGCTTGCCGACGCGAAAAAACCAGGTCACGGATCCGTATGACGGGGTCGGTAAACAGGAATCGTTGGGGGTCGTCGCTCCACTCCATGGCACGTGGTGCAGCGTCCAACTGACCCTCCAGGATCATTTGCTCCACACGCTTCTTCGGCGCATCTGTGGGCTGAATCTGGTAGCCATGGAGGGCTGCGACTTCCCGCAGTACATCTACCACGATTCCGGAAACTTGCTTACCGGGTACAACGACGATAAACGGCGGAAAACCACCAGCCGGGGTTGCCAAGCGTATTGTCTTGTCCGCAGCCAAGGCGCAGCCCATCCCTATGAGGAGTACAAACAACGGCAGCATGCGCTTCATGGTGGGCGTACCTCGGTACTTTGTCATGACACTGTACCCGATGCAGCGCCCTTCGCAACCGGGCCATAATGAAATACCTATGAGGACCTCCCCATCATGAAACTCAGTGCGTTGCTGGAACTGCAGTTCAATCTGCCCAGCATCCCCAAGGTAGTGGCGCTGCTGCTGTCGGAGCTGGATCGCCCCGAAGTGGACCTGCGAAAAATCACCCAATTGATCAGTACCGACCCGGCGCTCACCACGCGCTTGCTGCAGTTGGCCAACTCGTCTTTTTTCAAACTGTCGGGCAAGATCAGCAGCGTCTCCGAGGCGCTGGCAGTGCTCGACCTGGCCCATGTGAAAACCATGGCGCAGGCGGCGGCCAGCAGTACATCGCCCAAGGCAGTTCCGGGCATCAACCTGGCACGGTTTTGGGAATACAGCCTGAACACGGCGCGGGTGTCGCGCGCGCTGGCCGGTCTGGTACGGCAGAACCAGCAGGCAGCCTTTACCTGCGGGCTGATACACGCCATTGGTGAGCTGGCCATGCACCTGGCCATGCCCGAGGTGATGGTCCCGCTGGACAAGGACGTGCCGCCCCTGGACTTGCGCCGTGCGCGCGCCGAGCGCCGCGAGTTTGGCTACTGCTATGCATCGGTCGGCGCGGGCTATGCGCGCATGTGGCAATTTCCGCAGCCCATGGTGGATGCACTGGAACACCAGTACGCTCCATTTGAGAACAATGTGTACGAGCCGCTGGCCGGTGTCATCCACCTGGCGTCGTGGCGGGCCCGGGGCAAGGAGGCGGGTCTGGGCGAACGCGCGCTGGCGGTCACCTTTCCCGACCCGGTGGGTATTGCACTAGACCTGGACATCGACGCCGTGCTGCAGCAAGACCCGTTTGACTGGGCAGCGCATACGTGACCTGATGCAAGCACTTCAAATCTATGCCGGGCCACTGGCCCGCCAGGCCATTGCTAAAAACGGTTTGCAGCCAGGCGATGTGCGGACCATTCCCGCGGCGGCGGGCGGGCCCAAGGGGTTGCTGCTGGGTGCCCTGGACCGTTTCATCTTCGGTGACTGGTTGCCTCGTTCCACACAGCCCATTGACCTGGTTGGGGCATCGATTGGCGCCTGGCGCATGTCCACCGCTTGTCTGAACCAATCGGTTGCCGCCTTCGCGCGCCTGGAGCACGACTACATCCACCAGGACTACGCCGTGCCGCCTGGGCAAAAGCGGCTGGCAGCGGCACAGATCAGCGAGCTATTTGGCAAGAACCTGCAGGCTTTCTACGCTGGTCGGGTCGGCGAGATTCTGTCGCATCCGCGCTTTCGCCTGCACATCGTCACCTCGCGCGGGCGCCACCTGTTGAACACCGAACACGGTTTGCGCACTCCGCTGGGCTACTTCGGCGCCTACCTGACCAATGTGGTGCGGCGCAAGAGCATGGGGGCCTGGCTGGAGCGTGTGGTGTTTTCGAGCCCAGTGTGTAACCCCCACGCTCCGCCGCTGCGCGGGTCGCTGCCCCCCGAGGGGGCTGACCTGCCTTGGGGCGGCCCTGCGGCAGGTTCCACTTGTGCACCACTTCCGTTCAGTACGCAGGACTACCGCACGCGCCAGGTGGCATTGAGCGAGCACAATTTCAATCCGGCGCTGCAGGCGAGCTGCTCCATCCCCTTCGTTCTTCAGGCGGTGCACAACATCCCGGGCGCACCACCCGGGGCTTACTGGGACGGCGGCATCACCGACTACCACCTGCATTTGAACTACCCGGCTGCCGTTCGCAATACTACTAATTCAATAGCGACAGACCCAATAGATTCAAGGGCTAGCGGCCAGAATGACCAACAAGGTTTGGTGCTGTACCCGCATTTCCAGAAGGCCGTGGTGCCGGGCTGGCTGGACAAGAGCCTGAAGTGGCGCCACCGCGCCACCCACCATCTCGACACCATGGTGCTGCTGGCACCCAATCCCGAGTGGGTCAAGACCCTGCCCAATGGCAAACTGCCTGACCGCACCGATTTCACCCACTACGGCAATGACCTGGCTGGGAGGGTCAAGGCCTGGGACACAGCGTGCAGTGCCAGTGCGCAACTGGTGGATGAGTTCGGGGCCTGGTTGGAACGACCCGACCCCCAGCAGGTTCAACCCCTATGACGCGCTCGTTGATGGCCGCCCTGCTGGCATGGGCGGTGTGCATCGCGCCCCATGCCATGGCGCAAACCGACTGGCGCGTCCAGCACTTTGCACTGCAGCTGGAGCCGCACTTCGAGACCCGCAGCTTTACCGGTGCGTTGGCCATGGACTTCACGTTACAGGACTCCACACTGCAGCACCTGGACCTGGACGCCGGGGATCTGCAGGTGGCCCGCGTTCACTTGGGCACCGCAGCCCTGGTGTTTGAAAGGCATGCCAAACAGTTGCGCATACTCTTGCCCAGGGGCTTGGCGACTGACAATCCGCTGCAACTCAGAATCGTGTACGAGGGCAAGGCCAGTAGCGGCTTGCGGTTCGATGCCGATACCCAACAGGTAGCCACCGCTTTTTCCACCAGTCTGTGGATGCCCTGTCTGGACGATCCCGCCGTGCGGGCCAGCTTTGCACTGACCCTGAGTCTGCCGACCGGGATGCTCAGCGTTGGCAATGGCGAGCGGGTCGGCGAACCCATCCACAACGGGGATCTGGTGCGGCACGCGTGGCGCCTGGATACCCCAATGCCCAGCTACCTGTATGGCTTTGTGGCCGGCCGGTTTATGCAGGCCAAGCAGATGGCAGGGGCGACCTCCCTGGAGTTCTTCGGGCCCGCGCCCTTCACACCCCAAACGCTGTCCCAGGTCTTTGCCGACACCGCCGACATGCTGGCCTTCTACGCCGACAAGGCGGGCATGGCCTACCCATTACCTGCCTACCGCCAGGCCCTGCTAATGGGCCCTGCTGCGCAGGAGATGGCCGGGTTTTCGGTCATGGGTGTGCGCTATGGCACACGCGTGCTGGCCAACCCGCAGGCCATCTGGCTGGGCGCACACGAAGCGGCGCACCAGTGGTGGGGCAACGGTGTGACCAACCGGTCCTGGCGGCATTTCTGGCTCAACGAGGGCATTGCCACCTTCATGACTGCGGCCTATCTGGAGCACCGCTTCGGTGCCGAGGAATATCGGGACCAGATCGCGGCGGCACGTACCAAATACACGGCGCTGAAGGAGGCCGGCCTGGACCGATCGCTGGTGTTTCCCGACTGGGACGCACCCACTGCCGCCGACCGATCGCTGGTCTATGACAAGGGCGCTCTGGTGGTGCACGAGTTGCGCATGCAGATGGGAGAGGAACTTTTCTGGAAAGGCCTGCGCCACTACACCCGCACGTACTGGGGGCAATCGGTGGAGACGGTGGACTTTCAGCGCGCCATGGAATCATCCAGTGGTCTGGACCTGCAGGCGTTTTTCAAGCGCTGGGTTTACCTGCAGAGCGAATAGCCCCCACGGGGCCCCGGCTAGCGGCCAAACAGGCCTTTCAGCACATTGGCAGGGTTGGGGAAAGACAAGCCTTTGGGTGTTTCGTCCACAGCGTCTGCAGGTGCCTCGTTGCCTTGCGGCTGGCCCCTGCGTGACCTGGAAGGGTTGTCCGCGCCGCGCTGCGACTGCATCTCTTCGCCCAGCATGGCCATGGTTTGGGACTTCACCCGCAAGCGCACCGACCACTCCTGGTCCCATGGCACTTTGGGGTCGGTTGGCCGGGGCGGGTGAACGAATCCGTGTTCGCCACCATAGGCGATCATGCGCAGCATGGCGCCAGAGTTGTCACTGCCCCGTCGTGAACTGCCGCCACCCCCGGCCATGATGCCTTTGGGCACGGCGCACTGGGTCACGCCGGCACCCAGCAACACCTTTTCGGTCGTCCATTTGTCGATGGTGCTGTTGGAGAGGTAGTCAAACAGGCCAAAGCCGGTGTCCGGCACCTCGCTGCTGGACCAGAAGACCATGTCATCACCCTGTGCACCCATGGCATGCAGGAAGTAGGCCCTGGCATTGGTGACCGGAGCCCAGCTCAGCGCCACGCTGTCGCTGAGGCCGCCCTGGCTTTGCAGCTCGATGGCGGGCATCAGGTCGTGGGCTGGCCCCAAATTGAAGCGGAAGGAATCGGGTATCGAATCCCCCTGCACCTGGTGCTCACCGATGAGGGACCCGTCGCGCGGAACGCTGCGCTGGTCGCGTTCGTTGGGGAACACGTCATAGCCCGCACGAACCTTGGCACCGCGGTCCGGTGCGAAGCGGCCGCTGAAGGCGCTGCCAAAGGCAGCAGCCGAGTCAGCGGACATCTTGCTGAGGTCGACAACGCGGGGCTGACCCGCCCGCACCGTGGGGCTGCAACCCCAATAAAACAGGATTCTGCCCTTGGGTTTTTCGTAGTCGGTGGGGCTCTCCTGGCCACCTTTCTCTTCGGTGACCCGGTCTGGAATAACTGGCAAAAGAGGCAACTTCTCACCCAGTTTCAGCCCGGCCGGAATGCGCTGCGCTGCTTCAACGCCCGGTTTCAATCCGTTCCACAGTGCAATGTCCAGTATGCGGGGGGGCATGACATGGAAGCCGCGGGCCGACCCGTAGTATTCGCGGCCGGTGGTCTTGGCACCCGGACCACCGCGGCCCATGCCGCCCAGTCCGGCCATGAGTCCACCCATGCCAGGCATGTCGATCTCCGGCATGCCCGCCATACCGCCGGTCGATGCGTCCATCCAGAGCATGATTTTGGGAGGTCGCACAATCTGCTGCGTGGTTTGCGCGGGGGAGGCGCTGGCGATCATGAGCAGGACGGCGGCGCACAAATGGCCGCGCGAGAATGGCATGGATGTCATTTGATCTCCCTCAGAGTGGAGCTCAAACTATAGGCCTATTGAGGGTCTATCGGCAAGAGCCCAAGGTCTACATCGATTGGGCCAGCATGGCGCGGTAGTCGTCGGCCGTGGCCAGACGCGGGCCGGTCTTGTGGCAATGATCGGCCAGGGCGCCGGTGATGATCTGGTCGAACTGCGATGCCTGCACGCCCATCTCGGCCAGACCCTTGGGCAGGCCCAGGCGTGCATTCATTGCCAGGATGGCCGGACCAATGTCGCTGGCAGAAGCCAGGCCCATGGCGTGGGCCATGCGCTCCAGGCGCTTGTCCTTGACCATGGACTCGGCGCTTGCATTGAAGGCAATCACGGCGGGCAGGAACATGGCGTTGAGCGTGCCATGGTGCAGGCGCGGATCCACGCCGCCCAGGCTGTGGCTCAGCGAATGCACGCAGCCCAGGCCCTTCTGGAACGCCATGGCGCCCTGCATGGACGCGCTCATCATGTTCAGACGCGCCTCCCGGTCCAGGCCGTCCTTGGTGGCCTTTTCGATAGCCGCCCACCCGCGCTCCAGACCATCCAGCGCAATGCCGTCGGCTGGCGGGTTGAAAGCCGGCGCCATAAAGGTTTCCATGCAGTGGGCGATGGCATCCATACCGGTGGCAGCCGTCAGTTTGGGCGGCAGGCCAAAGGTTAGCTCCGGGTCACAGATGGCGGTTTTGGGAACCAGGTGCCAGGAGTGGAAGCCCAGCTTGCGGTGGTCGTCCACGATGATGATGGCACCGCGCGCCACCTCGCTGCCGGTGCCGCTGGTGGTGGGCACGGCGATGATCGGTGCCACGCGCTCGGTGATGCGGGGTGAGCCGCCTTCGATGGTGGCGTAATGGGTGAGAGGGCCCTCGTGCGTGGCGGCAATCGCCACGCCCTTGGCGCAGTCGATGGCAGAGCCGCCGCCCACGGCGATCAGGCCATCGCACTGGTTGGCGTGGTATGCGGCCACCGCTGCCCGCACGGCGGCCTCGGTGGGGTTGGATGGCGTCTGGTCGAACACGGCCACCGGCAAGCCGGGCAGGGCGTCCAGTGCTTTCTGCAGCACACCGGCGGCCTTGACACCCGGATCGGTGACGATCAACGGCCGGGTCATGCCGACACGCTCGCACTCTTGCTTGAGCAGGCGCACGGCCCCAAATTCAAACTGGATCTGTGTCACGTAGTAGATGAGTGCCATGGTGTACTGCGGTTAGGATGGAAAAAATGCCACTGTACCAAGAACGATTACCCTGATGAGTCACCACCGCAACCCGAAAGCCCTGCTGACACCGGCCATGCATGGCGTGCTAGAGCGCATGGCGCGTGCCGGCCACATGCCCTTGCATGCGCTGATGCCCGTGCAGGCCCGCGCCGCCTATGCCGCAGGCGCCGACGTGCTGGAACTGCCGCTACACCCCATGGCGAGGGTCGAGGATTTCCACATCACGGCGCGGGACGGTTTTGCCATACCGGTGCGCCTGGTGGCACCCAGCGCCGAGCGCCTGCCGGTGCTGGTCTACTTCCACGGCGGCGGCTTCACCATCGGCAGCACCGCCACGCACGACGGGCTGTGCCGGCAACTGGCCCACCATGCCCACTGCGCGATCCTGTCCGTGGATTACCGGCTGGCGCCCGAACACAAATTCCCGACCGCGCTGGAAGACGCCTGGGATGTGGTGCAGTGGGTCGTCCAGCAGGGCAGCGCACGACAGCTTTCCAGCAGCCAGTTGGCCGTGGGTGGCGACAGTGCCGGCGGCACGCTGGCTGCGGTGTGTGCGATTCTGGCACGCGACGCCAAGATCCGGTTGGCCCTGCAGCTACTGTTCTATCCGGGTACGGCGGCGCACCAGAACGCTCTATCGCACCGCAAATTTGCCCACGGTTTTGTGCTGGAGGAACCGCACATCAGCTATTTCTTCAACCACTACATCCGCACCCCGGCCGACCGGGACGATTGGCGGTTTGCACCGCTGGACGGCGTGGATGCATCCGGCCACCCGGTAGATCTGACCGGCGTGGCGCCAGCCTGGCTGGGTCTGGCGGAGTGCGACCCGCTGGTTGACGAAGGCGTGCAGTATGCCGACCGGCTGCGCATGGCGGGTGTGGCGGTGGATCTGGACATTTACCGCGGCGTGGTGCATGAATTCATCAAGATGGGCCGCGCCATTCCCGAGGCGGCCATCTGCCATGCCGACGCCGCCCGCGCCCTCAGACACGCTTTCCAGGAGATCAATTGATGAGCAGCACCCAGCGATCCGACTTCCGCTTTTGGCACCGCCTGCGCGTGCGCTGGGCCGAGGTGGACATGCAGAAAATTGTCTTCAATGCCCACTACCTGATGTACCTGGATACCGCGATGGCGGACTACTGGCGCGCCCTGGCCCTGCCCTACGAAGCGGCCATGCACCAGCTTGGCGGCGACATCTTTGTCAAGAAGGCCAGCGTGGAGTACCACGCCTCGGCCCGCTACGACGACCAGCTCGATGTGGGCCTGCGCTGCGGGCGCATCGGCAACTCGTCCATGGTGTTCGAGGGGGCGATCTTCCGGGGTGACGCGCTCATCGTCACCGCGGAACTGGTCTATGTGTATGCCGACCCCACCACGCAGTTGTCACAGACGGTGCCGCCGGTGCTGCGCGGGATTTTCGAGGCGTTTGAGGGCGGGCAATCCCTCACCGTGCTGTCGGTTGGCGACTGGGACGCCTTGGGCAAGCAGGCGTCGGCGCTGCGCCAGGACGTGTTCGTGCAGGAGCAGGGCATTGGCGCGCACATGGTCTGGGACGATGCCGACGCCGACTCAGTCCATGCCGTGGTGTGCAACCGCCTGGGCCAGCCCATCGCCACCGGGCGGCTGCAGCAGCACGCGGCAGGCGTGGCGCGCATCGGGCGCATGGCAGTCAACCGCGGCCTGCGCGGCTCACAACTGGGGCGGGAGGTGTTGTTGGCGCTGATCGAAGCGGCCAGGGTACGCGGTGACACCGAGGTCATGCTGCATGCCCAAACCAGCGCCGAGGGTTTCTACCGGCGGCTGGGCTTTGCCGTGCGGGGGCCGGTATTCGAGGAGGCGGGAGTGCAGCACATCGAAATGGTGCTGCCCCTGGTGTCAGAAGCCCAGTGAGGCCAGCAGGTCGTCCACGTCGCCCTGCGCCAGGGCAATATCGGTAGCCTGGGGGCCCTGCAGCTGGTGGGTTTCTCCGGTGAATGCCACGGCTTCCTTGGGAAGCTGATTGGGCGCACTATCGACCAGCAATTGCACCAACTCGAGTTCGGTGCGGTTAATGATGTCGATCACTTTCTTGATGACTTGCCCCGACAGATCCTGAAAGTCCTGGGCCATCATGATGTCGCTGAGGATGGCCCCCTGCTTGCCGGCAAATTCCGCCGTGCGTTCCGCAAACTTGCCGCAAACACCCATCAGTGCGCGGGCGCGCTCAACGGTCAAATCTTCCGAAGCGGCCATGCGGTTGAGCGACTTGCTCAACTCATCGCCGCGCTTGACCAGGTCATCGCATTCCGGCTTGGCGGCATCGACCAGGTTCAGCACCGTGTTGGCCGCGTTCTCGGTCATCTTGCCAACGTGCGACAAACGCTCGCGTGCATTGGGAAACTCTTCCACCACGTTGTGCAAATCGGTGCCGCCGCCCAGCACACTGAATGCCTCATGCATCTCACGGGTAATGGCGCCCAGGCGTGCAAACGCATCTTCTTTGCTTATCGGTCTAGTCATCTTGGAAACCAATCCCTTCTGGACATTCTGTTTGATATTGGCGCAATTATGAAGGGCCAATCAGCCACATCCGCAATTTACCTGTAATTCGCCGGTTTGCGTGGGCCTGCGTCAAATGTCGTCGAGCAAGGCGTAGGGCAGGGGCAGGATTTGCAAAGGCTGCCCCGTGCTGGAGCCCAGGTGCAAACTGCCTTTTTCCACCGCCGCCAACTGGGCAGAAACAATGGCGTCAAAGCCACCGCGTGGTGCGGGCGCAGCCTGAACCACGGTGCCGGTCGGTTGGCTGTCGTCATCCGCAGAAAATAGGGCATCCCCGGCGGCCATGGGCGCATCCGCATGGACCACAAAGGCCCGGCGCTTCAGGGTTCCGCGAAACTGGCTGCGTGCGACGATCTCCTGGCCGGGGTAGCAGCCCTTCTTGAAATTGACCCCGCCTACCGACTCGTAGTTCAGCATTTGCGGCACAAAAGCCTCCACCACCGGCGCAGACAGGGTGGCAACTCCGCTACGGACCTCACTCCACAGCCACTGTGCAAGGTCCAGTGTCTGGCCCTGGGGTGCAGGTGACGCCGCTGGCCCAACCCAGAGTTGGCGCGGCACGGCGTCCGCAGGGTACAGATTGACCACAGTGCATTCGTCAAATTCGGCCTTGGCCCACACAGAATGGTCATCTGTAGCTATTGATTTAGTAGCATCGCCTGCCAGACCGTAGAGTGCGTACTCCGCCGAGGCATCGCTCAATTTCGCCTTGGCGCGCATGACAAACATGGACAGGCGCTTGAGAGTGGGTGCCAGGATGTCCTGGCTGCACACCAGCAGAATTTCGGTGCCACTGCGCTTGAAGCCAATGAAGCTGGCCTGCATGCGGCCCTTGGCGGAACAGAAGGCGGCCAGTCGCGCGGTGTGCAGATCCAGCAGTGAAAAATCATGGGTCAATTGCCCATGGATAAATTTCGCGGCATCGTCCCCGATGATTTTGATGACCCCCAAGTGGGTAAGATGCGCCACCCCGTTTAACGGAAAAACTTCATGGCTGGCCGCTGGCAGATGCAGAGTCGTCGTGTTCATGTGCTGAATTATCATTCCTCCCATCACTTCACAAGGTTTGTAGGGCTGTGCGTTTCTTCTTTTTCGTCGTTCTGGCCCTTGCCCTGGGCGTTCTGGGCGTCGGATACGCCTGGCTGAATATTCCGTTGGACCTGTCCGCGCCCACGGTGGACCTTTCCATCGAACCGGGTGCCAGCGCCCGCGACGTGGCGCAGGCTGTTGCCGACGCTGGTGTCGCCGTGAACCCCATGCTGCTCCATGCCTGGTTTCGCGCGTCGGGACAGTCCCGCCAGATCCGTGCCGGTAGTTATGAGCTGGACACCACCACCACGCCGCGCAGTCTGTTGCAGAAGCTGGTTCGCGGCGAAGAGGCCTTGCGCAGTGTCACGCTGGTCGAAGGCTGGACCTTTCGCCAGGTTCGCGACGCCCTGCAAAAGGCCGAGCAACTCAAACCGGATTCCCAGGCGCTCAATGCCAACGACATCATGGCGCAGCTAGGCCAACCGGGTGTACCGGCCGAAGGGCATTTTTTTCCCGACACCTACACCTACAGCAAAGGCTCCAGTGATCTGGCCGTGCTCAAGCGGGCCCTGCGGGCCATGGACAAAAAACTGGCGGCGGCCTGGGCGCTGCGCGATCCCCAATCGCCCCTGCAAAACCCGGAACAGGCCCTGGTGTTGGCCAGCATTGTCGAGAAGGAGACGGGTACGCCCAGTGATCGCGCCACCATTGCGGCGGTGTTCAGCAACCGGTTGCGCCTGGGCATGCGCCTGCAAACCGACCCCACCGTGATCTATGGACTGGGCGCTGCTTTTGACGGCAATCTGCGCAAAAAAGACCTGCAAACCGATACGCCGTGGAACACCTACACCCGCGTCGGCCTGCCGCCCACACCGATAGCCATGCCAGGCAAGGCGGCCTTGCTGGCGGCGGTGCAACCTGCGCCCTCCAAGGCCTTGTACTTTGTGTCCCGGGGCGATGGCAGCAGCCAGTTCAGCACAACCCTGGACGAGCACAATAGGGCAGTCAACAAATACCAGCGTGGCCAATAGACCATCAAAATGCAGCCAGTGAAGAAGGCCATGAACGGAACATTTATCAGCTTTGAGGGCATTGACGGCGCCGGAAAGTCCACCCACATCGAACGCCTGGCCCAGTCCTTTAGGGCGCAGGGCAGGGTGGTCACCCTGACCCGCGAGCCTGGCGGCACGCCGCTGGCCGAGCAGTTGCGCCAGATGGTCCTGAACGATCCCATGGATGCTATGACCGAGGCCTTGCTGGTGTTCGCTGCACGGCGCGACCACATCCGAAAAGTGATAGCTCCGGCGCTGGCACGGGGTGAGGTGGTGTTGTGCGACCGATTCACCGACGCGACATTTGCATACCAAGGAGCGGGCCGTGGTTTTGACTGGCAAACCCTGTCGGTGCTGGAGTCCTGGGTGCAGGCCCATCCGGACCAGCAGGACCGCATGGTCCAGCCGGATTTGACCCTCTGGTTTGACCTGCCAGCCAGCATTGCGGCGCAGCGACTGGCGGGCGCCCGGGTGCCCGACAAATTTGAGTCGCAACCCCAGGCCTTTTTTGAAAAGGTTGCCAACGGCTATGCCCTGCGCCTAGCCGCCGATCCAACGCGGTTTGCCCGCATCCATGCGGACCAGACGCCTGCTGCCGTGTGGAACGACGTGGACCAGGCGGTTCGATCGAAGGGTTTTTTGCCATGCTGAACGCCCCCGCTTTGAACGACTCTGCGGCCGCGGGTCCACCGCCCTGGATTGCGACCCAGGCCCGGCTGTTGCTGGCACAACGCGGCCACGCCTGGTTGCTGCACGGTCCGTCCGGGCTGGGACAGTATGGGCTGGCCATGGCGCTGGCGCGGGCCTGGCTGTGCGAGCACAGCACACCGGCCGGGGCCTGCGGGGTGTGTGGCAGTTGCCACGCCATCGATGTGCGCACCCACGCGGATCTGTGTGTCCTGATGCCAGAAACCACCTTGCTGGAGTTGGGCTGGCCCCTGGGTGAAAAAGCACAAAACGAGATTGACGACAAGAAGCGCAAGGCCAGCAAGGAGATCCGGGTGGACGCCATGCGTGAGGCCGTCGAATTTTCCCAGCGCACCAGTGCCCGGGGCCGCGGCAAGGTGGTGCTGGTGTTCCCGGCCGAGCAGATGAACACCATCACCGCCAACGCCTTGTTAAAAACACTGGAGGAGCCGCCGGGCGATGTGAAATTTGTGCTGGCCAGTGAATCTGCGCACCAACTACTGCCGACCATCCGCAGCCGCTGCCTGGGGCATGCCATGCACTGGCCCGATGCGGCAAGCAGCCAGCGCTGGATGCAATCGCGTGGATTTGATGCGACCCAGGCGCAGCTGCTGCTCCAGTCCATGGGTGGTCGGCCGGAGGACGCACAGGCCTTTGCGGCCTCCGGGCGAGACCCCGCTGCCTGGCCCAACCTGCCCAAGGCCCTATCGCGCGGGGATGTGGGCTTCTTCAAGGACTGGACAATTCCCCAGACATTGGACGCGCTGCACAAGCTGTGCCACGACCTGATGGCACTGCACTGTGGCGCCGCGCCCCGTTTTTTCGCACCCCATGACCTCAGCGCAGGGGTGTCTATTGCGGCACTGAGTGACTGGAGCCGGGCCTTGTCCCGTACCATGCGGACCATGGACCACCCTTTTAACGCCGGTTTGATGCTGGAAGCCCTTGTCGGGCAGGCCAAATCGGTTCTAAACTCAGGCACACCATGAGTACAGCCCCAACGACTCCTCCCAGACCCAGCGTCATTCAGCTGTCCATCAAGGAAAAAGCGGCCCTGTACGCGGCCTACATTCCCATTTTTAGCGAAGGCGGCGTGTTCATCCCGACCGCTCGGGAGTACGCCCTGGGAGATGACGTGTACGTGTTGCTGTCATTGCCAGAAGACATGCAGCGCTATCCGGTGGCCGGAAAAGTGGCCTGGGTCACCCCGGCCAAAGCGGCGGGCGGGCGTACGCAAGGCGTGGGCATTACCTTTCCCAAGGATGAAAAGTCCCGGGCTCTGAAACTGAAAATTGAAGAGATTCTGGGTGCCCACATGGCATCTGAGCGCCCGACCCAAACCATTTGAGCCGGATTCCCCCGATTCGCGATTGCAGCGCCCTTTCAATCGCCCGTTAAAGCGTCCTGTGCGGCGCACACCATGTTTACCGACTCCCACTGCCATTTGACATTTCCGGAACTGGCCGCCACGCTGCCAGCTATTCGCCAGGCTATGGCCGATGCCCAGGTAGACCGGGCGCTGTGCATTTGCACGACGCTGGAAGAGTTTCCCGATGTGCATGCCTTGGCCACCCAATACGACAACTTCTGGGCCAGTGTTGGCGTGCACCCGGACAATGAAGGCGTTACCGAACCAACGTTGGACGATCTTCTGCAGCGCGGGCAGCTGCCGCGCGTAGTGGCCATTGGAGAAACCGGACTCGACTACTACCGCTTGGGCGAACGAACCCATGCCGACATGCACTGGCAGCGTGAGCGCTTTCGCACACACATTCGGGCCGCACGCCAACTGCAAAAACCCCTGGTGATCCATACCCGCAGTGCATCCGACGACACCTTGGCCATCTTGCGCGAGGAGGGCGAGGACGGCTCCACCGGGTCGGCCGGCGGCGTGTTCCATTGTTTTACCGAGAGCCATGAAGTGGCCCGCCAGGCGTTGGACCTGGGGTTTTACATATCGTTCTCCGGAATCCTGACCTTCAAGACCGCACAGGATCTGCGGGATGTTGCGGCCTGGGTCCCGTTGGACCGTCTATTGATCGAGACCGACAGCCCGTATTTGGCACCGGTGCCGTTTCGCGGAAAAACGAATAATCCATCGTATGTTCCTTACGTTGCTCGCCAGTTGGCGACGCTGCGGCAATGCAGTGTGGAAACGATCGCTGAGGCCACGAGCCGGAATTTTTCCCAATTGTTTAGCGGTGTTATTTTATGAGAAATTACATTAGGTATTGTTTATATCTAATTGTTTTAATTGGATATTGTTCGGCATATGCCGGCTCATATGATGACTTTTTTGATGCCATTCGACGTGACGAAGCGCCGGTGGTACGGGGTCTGCTTAAGCGGGGTTTCGACCCGAACACCGTCAATCCCCAAGGTGAACACGGATTGATTTTGGCTTTGCGTGAGCGGTCCCTGAATGTCGTCGATGCGTTGCTTGAGAGTCCGTTGACCCGGGTCGAGGTTCGTACTGCACAGGACGAAAGTCCGCTGATGCTGGCCGCACTGCGAGGCCATTTTGACCTTTGCAAGACACTGATTGCACGCGACGCCGATGTCAACAAGCCTGGCTGGACAGCTTTGCATTACGCAGCCACGGGTGGTCACATCGCCATCATTCGCTTGCTGCTGGACAACCATGCTTACATTGACGCAGCAGCGCCCAATGGCAGCACGCCACTGATGATGGCCTCCAAGTACGGCACGGATGAGGCCGTACGGTTGCTATTGGACGCCGGAGCCGACCCCGCATTGAAGAACGCCCTGGGTTTGACCGCCATTGACTTTGCGAACCAGGTCCAACGGGACGATATCGTGCAAATCATCGCCGCGGCGGTACGGGCACAGCGTGCCAAGGGTACTTGGTGAGTCCTAATCGTACTTTATACGATGTATATTACTGGCGCTCTGACCTACTGAGCGTCAATGCTGGTGCGGCTTCCGGGGCTCTTGGTTGTTTGTCAACGCGCAAGTGATGCGACCTGTTGACGAGTAGGCAAGGGGTAGGACATTCCTAAATCATTGGAGTGTTCACATCATGGCCCGACATACTTTCGTTTTGGATGGTGGTTACCGTCTGGAAATTTCTCAATCGGAAAACGCGGGTGGCGTTGTTCTGAAAGTCTTTGAACCGGCGCGCACGCCGGTAATAACCCTAAAAACAGACGCCAGCACGGCGGCGGTGATCGCTCAGGCGCTGGGGCTTGAAGCGGCGGCGGCTGAGAATGCGGCGCAGTGCTGCACCACACCGCGACCTGACTGCATGGGCATGCTGGTTCCGTCAATCGGCAATGGTTGCAAGGCCTTGCAGGAAGATTTGGGGGCGTTGGAAACGCTCTACAGCAACCGCGAGAAATACGGCACAGGCTTCCCGTTGCCACCGGCAAAAGTGCAGGCCTACGCCGACACCAACGGCGTGCCACCTGGGCGGGCTTTGCCGGTGGTTGATGTGCCACAAGTGGGGGCCTGAACCATGGCAACAATCAACCCAAACACGCGCGGCAAATACCGGGCGAATGATGCCAAGCTGCGCACGGTTGCAGAGGCGGCGCGGGCGCTGCTGGATCGCTACACCTGGGAGACTTCGGAAGGGCAGGTGATGTTCACCACTGAGCCGAATCCGGCAAAGGTGGATAACGCGATTTACTTCGATCTGGAGATCAAAAGCCGGTGGCTGGGCCTGCGCGCGGCGCTGGTGTTGGCGGGCCTTGTGGACGGCGAAGAAAAGCCGTCGGCACTGCCGGGCGTGGCGCAATTCCTGCGGGTGCAGAGCTACACGGGGCCGCTTGTGGCGGGCTTCAGGTCGTGGCAAACCAAAGCGTTTTACGAGGTGCTGACAGGTGTCAACTCTTACGGCTATGCGGACGGAAAAGCGCTGGACGTGTTCTATGAACTGGAAAAGGCGTCAGCGGTGCGCGTGCTGCGTGAAACCTTGCCACTGTCGGGCCGGGCGGACTACCTGGACGGCGACCGGCACGCGGTCACAGACTCAACGGTGATAGGGCAAATTGAGCCTTTTAGCGTCCCCAATGTTGCCAGCGGGTGGGCGTGCATTGGGGACCAATCGGGGAACCCTGAACCGGACTTCGGCGGGCTTGACAGTGATCGCCTGATTGTGATCCCGGGCAACGATGGGCCGAAAGGTGCGCCGGGTGTCAATGGTGTGGACGGTGCACCAGGGGCGACGGGTGCAGCGGGGCCGCAAGGTGAACGGGGTTTGCCGGGCATGTCTGCGGGCGGCGGTGGGTCTGGCGGCAAACGGTGGTTTGAAGTGGGGACCGTGGAGCAAGTGGACTTTGCGCAGTTTGAGGCGGCGGACTTTGAAAACAAGCCGTTCCAGTTGATGGGCGCAGCGGCGCTGGCGGGCGACCAAGGTGCCAAGTCGGTGCAATTGGGGGTGGGCGGATGGATGGAGTGGAGCACAGGAGATACGGGCTTTGATTGGGGCCGGGGCGATTGGACCATTGAAGCGTTTGTATCGTTTTCTGGCCGGGGCGGGCTATATGCGTCACAGCTGTGGTTTCAGGCGGGACGGGTAGTGGAGGGTGCCGGGGTTTGCCCGGCGCTGGTGGTGATGGATGACACGGGCGGCGCGTTGGCGGCGGTCAACGGCATGGCAAAAGACGCGGACCACGGCGCGCAACAGTTGGCGGCGGTGGATGGGACGCGGAACCATGTCGCCATGGTGCGAGCCGGGGGCGTGGTGGCGTACTTTTGGAATGGTGACTACCTGCTATCAATACCGGATGCGCGGCGCTACACGGGCGCGTTTTCGGTGGTGGTGGTGCCGGGGGCCGTGGAGGGGCTAGAGGCGGGATATGTGCATGCGTTGCGGGTGACAAAGGGCATTGCACTCTATGCGCCTGAGCGCACGCCGGATGCCGTGCCGCCATTTGAATTTGTGGTGCCTAACCTGCCATGGCCTGCGGACATGGGGCCAGTGGGTCCACAAGGGCCGCAGGGCGAGCCGGGGCCAATGGGGCCGGTAGGTCCGCAAGGGCCACGGGGTGAGGGCTATGTGCCGCCTGTTGATCCACGTTTTGATGGGGCAGTAGGTGGCCTGACGCCGGGCGGCGGTTACCTGACGGTCACACTTGATTGGTACACGCGGGTCATGTACGTGCTGCCGGTGGTGTCGGGCGTGAGTTATCAGGTGATGCTATCCAGCGAAACGCAAGGGGCCATGTCGCCGCGCTTCGTGATTTTTTCGGGACAAAACGTGCAGCTAGTGGAGGGGTTCGAGGGCGTGGGCCTTGACGTTTCGTTGACGTGGGTGCCGGACATCACGGGAAACGTGTTTATAGAGGTGCGCGACTCACAAGACGGGCCGGGGAACCTGATCCTAGAAGTGGGGGTAAATTGATGCGTTGCGGAAAAACCACAATTAAAAAGTGCCCCCATAAATCGCCAATGCGGGGAGTTGAAAAACAGAACCGAAGTCAATTGAGTGAATTGCGGAAAAACCGGGTTGCGCTTTCGGATGGAAAAAGGGGCGCTGCGGCGCGAGAAATTTTTGGGAAAAAAACCGGGTGTCGTGAAGCTGTTGGGGGCGGCGTGCATCGTATTTTTCTAGAAACTTCGTGCCACTTTTTAAGCGTTGGAAAAATTGAGGAAAAAAAAGAAAACGCCGGGAGAGCCGCTAATTATCTGGGCCGCAAAGGAGCAAATTCAAAAAGGGGGGGGGCGTTAGCGTTCGGAGGATCAAAAAACTGTCCTGGTAAATCGCTGGGTGATTTTGGAAAACAGACCAAAGTTGGCCGGGAGTTTCCGGGGGAATTTGCGTCATTGGTAACAAAGAAACGCATTTTCGGGGGGAAAAATGCGCGTCATTGATAACAAATATGCGTTTTTAGGGGGAAATTACGCGGCGTCATTGATAACAAATACGCGTTTTTTCGGGGGTGAAATCAAGTGTCATTGGTAACACAAAATCACCCAAAAAACACAGAAAACGAACCGGAAACAAAAAGCCCAAAACAAGCATTTTTCGAGTGGGCAAACAGGTTGCGAGAGGTGCATGCAGTGCGAATGAAGGCCACGGGCCGGGGTGGATCAGGTGGTGGTGCCATGTGGTGGCAGCGCTTGCCGGACAGCATGCGCCAATACCTGCTCTACACCGTCACTGATGACGATTGGGGGCGCTGGGCGGATTGCACCTGGGATGCGTTGCCGGATGGCTTGCGGTCGGCCATAGCAAGCGAGTGCCGGGCGCTGGTGCGTGTGGCTTCCGGGTGCCCATGGCGCTGACGGATGGCAACCGGGCGACGGTGGCACATAGCCGGGCCGTGGTGGGTGCAAAGGGGGGCGGCTATACCTGGGGACTCTCTGAGCAATGCGGGCCAGTTGCGGTGCCATTCAGGGCCGGTTCGCTGGAACGGTTCAGAAAACTTCGGCAAGCGGTTAACGACTACCTGCCGACAGCCTGGACAAAAAAAATCCACACACTGGCAAGGGCGGCGCGCCAAACTGTTGCCACCTGGGAGGGCGACGGCGAAGCGGGCAACGTGTACGCGCATTGGCTGGGCCGGTACGCCGGGGCGGATGGTGCCGACCTGTCGGAGCAAGCCATCAGGGACCGTGCGGAAAACATCGCGGCCAGGGCGCGGGCGGCATCGTTCACGCCGGATGGTGCCGGGGGCAATGCATGGGCATCATGGGCGCGGCTGTGCGACTTTGTGAGTCGCTACGGCGGGGCCGTGGTGCCGACCAAAAAAATCTACACGCTGGCATCTTGGGCGGCGCGGGCCGGGTGTGCCAAGTGGTGGCGGCGCGTCTTGCGTAAGTGGGTAGCGCAGCAGTACGAGATAGGTGCAATTGAGTTGGGAATGGTGGGGGCCAGTGCCGGGCAGTGGTACTGTACTGACAGGGCTGTAAAGCGGCGCATCCAGCAAAATGCAACCAATGAAGCGGCTATGAGGGCTGCTGTTTTGGAGTCGGCATCCGGGCAGAAAATGACGTTGTGGGACGTGGCGCAAAAGACCGTATCAAACAAGACGATTCGGCGCGGGGAGTTGATGACAAGAATCAAAGGTTGCGAAGCCTGGGCGGATGCGAAAGGGCTTGCGGGGATATTCACAACGAACACATGCCCCAGCCGGTTCCATTCGCAAATAAAGGGCGGCGGCGCGAATCCAAAATACCAGGGGTCAACACCTGCGGACGCGCAAAAATGGCTGTCAACACAATGGGCACGGCTGCGCGCAAAGCTGGCGCGTGACGGTCTGCCAATCATGGGGTTTCGTGTGGCTGAGCCGCACCACGACGAATGCCCACACTGGCACATGCTTTTGTGGTGCGCTCCTGAAAATGTAGCGGCAATCAGTGCGCGCATGCGGGCGCAATGGCTATCGGACTGTGGCGACGAACCGGGCGCACAAGACTACAGAACCAACATCAAAACCATGCTGCCGGGCATGGCTGCGGGGTACATCGCAAAATACATTTCAAAAAACATTGATGACGCGAATATCGACAAGCACGGTGACGATATGGCGGGCGGGATGACGGTCGGGCCGGACCTACTGGGAGACTTAGAGGTCAAGCCGTGCCACCGCGTAGAGGCATGGGCGAGCATGTGGCGCATACGGCAATTTCAGGCCATTGGGCAACCTTCGGTGACTGTGTGGCGCGAGTTGCGCCGTGTGACGGATGCGGCGGCGGCTGCGGGGTCTGACGCAATGGTAAGGGCGTGGCTGTCGGTGCACCGGGCCAAGGACCACGCGGCCAACTGGCACGACTACATGCGCGAGCAAGGGGGCGCCATGTTGCCGCGCAAGGATTACCGGTTTTGCGTCAAGCGCATAGAGCGTGAGCGCGCCGGGAGGTATGAGACTGTGCGGGAAAAGTGGGCCTGTGGGGTGATTGAACCAGGGGCCGGGGCCTTTAGCGTCACGCCTACCAAGCGCGAGCGTTGGGGCAGCGAGGGGTTCGCCGCGCAGCGGCGTGCACCCCCTTGGACTCGTTTAAATAACTGTACGCGGCACAACAGCGAAAAAGCGGGCCGGGTATCAAACCACGTCCACGAAATGGCCGGGGCCGGGCTGTTGGACTCAGAAAACGGGGCAGCGTGGCACCAGATCGCCGGAAAAATTCCGCAAAACGAACTCTTTACAAGCTGTTGAAAACGTCGCACTGTACACAAGTTATACAAAGTTGTTGACAGTTGTGCGTAAGCTGTGGATAAAATGCGCGCCAGGGGTCGGCGTGGTGTTGATCCTCAAACTTTCAAGGGGATTTTTCATGCGTTCACAAATGATTCGTGCGGGTGTCGTGCTCGGCGCTGCACTGGTTGCCGTTACCTTTACCGTTGTGCCTTCGAAGGGCAACACTTTCGGCGTAACCGCCCAGTTGTCCACCGGTGGCGAGACTCCGGTACTTGTGGATATCTGCGACGACATGGGAAAAATCCGTGTCTTCAAAGCAATTGACGACTTTTTCAGTGCTGCCGCCAAGGTGTCGCTGATTACCGGCCTGTCGGTGATCGACTACAAGGTCACCAACGTGGCGGCGCTGGAACCTGCCGTTTTCACGGGCGACATTGTGGCCCGTACAAACCGCATCATCGCCAGCTATGGCAAACAGGTCGCCGCGCTGACTGATGACTTGGTGGACGCTGATCTGGCGCTGACCCTGTTGCCGACCAGCACGGCGGGCGAGATCGCCTACAAGGCAGAAAAGACCGCCCAGCGCGCCGAGATCAACGCGCTGAAAACCTTTTTGTCTGCCGAGGTCGTGCGCCTCACTGCCTTGCTGGTCTGATCGCCGGGCGCTTATGTCGTCCAGATCAATTGACGACTTGAGCCCCGAAGCGCGGCTATGTGCTGGCGTCATGCTGTCACGTTGCCACGCTTCGGGGCTCTCTGTTTTGGTGACGTGCACGCGGCGCACGCCGGAGGATCAAGCGGCGCTGTACGCGCAAGGGCGCACAACGCCAGGGCCGGTGGTCACCTGGGCGAAGCCGGGCGAGTCGCGGCACGAAACGGGCGAAGCCTGGGACGTGGTGCCACTGCGCAACGGGAAGCCGGTATGGGGCACTACGGGCGCGGACCTGCTGCTATGGCAACAGGTGGGCGCAATCGGTGAAGCGGCGGGCGCGGAATGGGCGGGCCGGTGGCCTGCGCGCATCAGAGAATTTCCACACTTTCAAATCAAGGGGTAGGGTATGAAAAAAATCATCGGGCGGGCGGCTGAGCCGTCAACATGGGCCGGGCTGGCCGGGCTGTTGGAGGGCGTCAAGATGTTGGCGCCACAGTACGCCGGGATCATCACCGGATTGCAGGCAATCGCGGGCGGCGTGGCTGTCGTGGTGCGCGAGCAAGGGGCGCGCAATGGCTGATGGCGCGGACCGCGTGCAATACACGCGACGGCGCGGCGGGCCGGTGTCGGATGTGTCGGCCTGGGTGCAATGGGCGCGTGAGGCTGTAACCATAGTGGCGGCGGCGGGCGCGGCTTACATGGGTATACGCGTGGACCTTGCGCGCAATCAGTTGGACATTGAAAACATCAAAACGCAACAGGTGAAGGCTGATCGGGAAATTGAAAAATTGCGTGACGCGGCCATCGCGGCGGGGGTGCGAAAGTGAACGCATTTAAACCGGCCGCGGCAATTATTTCGTATCAGTACCGCATCAACGAAAAGCGCACGACCACCATAGCTGAATGCTACGCAATGCGCGTGCCGTTTGGCTTTCAGGTGGCCGGGTTGTTGGTGGTGCGGGGTGTTGTCATTGTTGAAAAATTGGGGGTGTTATGAGTGGGATTGTTATGTGGCCGATTGACCCATCAACGGTGCCTAATCCGCAACCGGGCGCGGTGTTGTTGTTCTTGAATTTGGCCGGTGTCTTGTCGCACAAGACGGCGACAGGCGAAGTCGTTCCGGGTGTGCCGGCCGCTGGGCCGCAAGGTGAACAGGGGCCGCAGGGCGTGCAAGGTGAGGCCGGGCCGCAGGGTGCGCAAGGACCAGCGGGGCCGCAAGCATCGCCTGTTCTGTCAGCCATGGAGGTTGGGGCTTATGCGCTGCTCGGATGCTTTATCGCAAATCTTGCAATCGGCACGGATGTGGTTTCTGATGGCCAAAATCTGTTTTTGCAGCAAAACACAAGCAGCACGGCGGTGCCATTGGCTGCGGGGCAGGTGTGGCGCTGGATGGGCGGGCGCGGCGCGAATGCGTCTCCCGGGTACTACCTGTTTCAGCGGGTGGCCTGATGCCGATCCCTCTACTGCTTGCGCTGCCTGCGGCGGCGGCTGCAATCACTGAGCTATGTGCGACCGTTGGCGGTGCCTGGGCGGCGGCGGGCATGGCTGATGCGGTGATTGATGGCGTGTCTGATTGGTGGGACTCACCGACGGCATGGGGGCTGATGACAGACAGGCTCAATGCAAAGTTGCAGAGCTACGGCATCGAGATTGAATTCCCGCCGTTCAACCCGATGACAACCGAGGGTCAAGACATAGCAAAAGCCGTTATAGAGGGTTTTGCGTTGGATCGCATCAACGCCAAGACCGGGGCGAGTTTTACCAGTCTAGCGGACCTGAATCAGGACACATTTTTGCAAGGTGTTGGGGGTGTCCTGGCGTCTCGCATCAACCAGCGCACGGGGTCCGATATCTCGTCGGTGTGGCCGGTTGAAAAGCTCAAAGACCAGTTGCACACTGAAGCAATCAGGCAGTTTGACAACCGGGGACGCTATGCGGGTGGAACGTTGTTCAAGGGCAATTTGATCGCGTCGATCAAGGAAAAAATAGCGTCAAAGCACCCTGATCTTATGAAGCAAGTCAAGGCCGTTGAAAACGGCGGCGAGTGGGGTCCGCCGATGAATGAGGCGCATAGAAAACGGCGCGAAAAAGGCAAAGCGAGACAGTTGAAATACAGGCAATCACACCAACAGGTGTGGCGGCCAAAAAATCTAGAGGGGTGACGTATGGCTAGAGATTTGCAAGGTCTGCGAAAGGACATTGCCAAGAAAATGAAGGAGAGGGACCTGGGCGGCGTCTTGAAAGAAAAGGGTAAGGCGCAAGTCATGGATGCGATCAACGACATGATCGTGTCGATGCTAAAAGATAGCGGTCTTGAACAATGGGTTGCTGAGCAAGTGGCAGCGGCGGCGAAGGCGGTCGGGTTTGATTTGGTGCTGACAGACATCCGCAACAAGGACACCACAAAAGCCAATTTTGATACGGCCATCACGGCAAAAATCAACGCGCTGGCGGGGACAACTTTCACCAGCATTCAGACCATCAACAGGGAGGAAATCTACACGCAAGTGGGCGCCTTGGTGGGGGCTCAATTGGGGTTGGGGCCGCTGTTCCCGGTGAACAATTTTAGGGATGCCATGGGTACGCAGTTGCTGGCGGCGTTTGACAGTGCGGGGGCATCGCCGGGGCCGGGCGGGCCGCAAGGTGGGGCGAGCCTGGGCGGGCTGTTCAACTCGGGCACCGTGCAGGCCATTGAAAAAAAGGTTGTATCGCAGTGGCGTGACATATCGACTAAGGCGGTCGAAACGGGTAATCCAATGTCAAAAGCTGGGCCACCTCGGGATGCAGCGCACGCGGCACAACGGGCGGGCAATCGCAAGCGTCAGGCAAGGTACAGATCAAAGCACGTGCTACGGTGGGTGCCAATGGGCGAGGGTGGCGAGTCAACCGGAAACGGGCGCGAAGGGTTAACGGGTAAGGATTCCGGGAATGAAAAGCCGGTAAGGCGTTGGCTGACTGGGCCGGAGTTCTGACACAATCAATCTTTTGGGGGCGACATGAAAAAACGGTTTTTGCTGCTGGTTTTGCTGGTGGTTGGTGGCGTGGCAATGGCTTCGCCGGGAGGTCTTGACAGGTACGGCTGTCACACGTCGAAGGCGGACGGATACCACTGCCACAAAATGAAGTTGTCGAAGATAAAGGACAGCTATGCGGACGAGAATCAGGCGCAACGGATGCGGCGCTTGAAGGCTCAGTGCAGAGGATTGCCGAATCAGGGGATTTGCTTCGGGTACTCGGATGGACAGCCGGTAAAGTACCAAAATAATTAGCATCATTGGCAGATTCGCCGTGAGCCACAAGCCGGGCAAGCCCCGGCTTTTTTGCGTCTGCAAATACCTTGGCTCTCTTTTTGCCGTCTGCGGAAAACCGGGCGCGGTACAGGGTCTGGGCGTCAATGTCGGCGTCACATAGCGACGGCTGGCCGGTTAGCTTTTGCATCGCAGGGCTGTTGACGCGGTGGCACGCATGGTGCGACCACACAACCATAATTTCATGCCGGTCCTGGTCGGTTAGGTTTGGAATTGCAGCCAGGATCAGCCGGGCGCGGCGTTGCCAGCTACGGCGGATTGGGGTTGTACGTGCGGCCCGGATTTTGTAGAAAATTAATGGCAGGTCCGCATCGCTTCGTGAATGTGACAGCATTGCAAGCCCAATCGTATCGGGTCGCGTTGCATGTCAATCTGTGCCTATATGACAATAGTGTCTAAAGGGTGGCACACAGTTTGACGCACAATGGCGGCGTTCTGCAATACCGGGGCCGTACTTGATACGATGTATATTATGTTAAATTACGGAGTCCAGTGTTCCGCCTATTCAGCTAGATCTACAGAATGGTGAATGACACGGTTGGTACGCTGGCATCTGAAAAAGACGCACCCAGTGCCAGCTCACCCTTGCCGTGCAGCACACACTCTTCCCGCCGCAACAGGACGTCAGAGCCCGTGGTGCCCAGGAAACGCACCCAACTGCCATAGCTGCTTGCATCGACAAAAACAACGCTGCCGTTCCGCCACTCCAGACGCGCGTGGATGCGTGAGACGCGTGGGTCGTTGACGACAAAATCGGCATCCCGCACACGTCCTAGTTGAACGGGCAACTCAAAGGATTTGAAACGCTTGGTTGTAGTCAACCAGGTGAGTTCGATCTCGCGCCCAAGGGCATCTCTTTCGCCCGCGGCATGGGCCGGGTCCAAGTCTCCCTGCATGGTGAGGAAATCAGAAGCCAGCTCCTCATGCCACTCGATTTGGTAAACGGTACACGGTTCTGCACGTCCACGTATGTTGATGGGACCCAAGACCCGAAAGGTCATTCCCGGTGACTCGTTGACGGAGCTCAACGCGGCCTCGTTGGCCCAAATCTGGTAGGGCCCGCACAGGTCGCACAGGCGGGACGCGACGTTAACTGCGTCCCCGTAGCAATCGCCGGCCACAATTTCCACATCACCGCTGGCAACACCGATACGCATGGGCATGCGCAATGCCACTGGCGAGCGCATGATGCGCTTGGAATGGGCTCGCTGTATTTCGACGACGGCATTGACGGCACTCTGGGGATCCGCAAACATGGCCAGCACACCATCGCCCAGCGTCTTGACCAGACGTCCGCCGCCTTGCACACATTGCTCGCCAACCCAAGTCGTGATTTGTGTCACGGTTTCGGTTGCCAATGCATTGCCTAAAGCCTCAAACACCGCGGTGCTGCCATGCAAATCCGTAAATACAACCGTGGTGTGAACGCCCATTCCCGATAGTTCCGATTCTTTTCTAGTGTCCGAGTTTAGGGCATTGCGGCCGTATTGAGAACCAGACTCTGCCTGGGCCCCATCCAAAATCCAGGTACATCCAAACATTTGTTGCGCCAGGGGCTTCTGACGGCACCCGCCTTGCGTGAAACAGATGCTTACATTAGAGCGAATATAGAAGGTAACGCATTACGTTATTGCGCTAAGTCCTTGAAAATTCAGTTGTTTATATGCAAATGAAACGCATACCCCTATTGCACACCTGAGTCTCTGTTTGTTATCGTTGCGGAAATTCGTCGCGAGGCAAAAATATGAGTTGGATTCCTTCCTCCCTTGTCACAGGGATGCAAAATCTCTTCAACGGTCAGAGTGGCATCCAGGAGGCACGGGTGCAAATGGCGTTGGAGGACATTCGTGAGGCCATGCTGGAGGGCTTGAGCGGATCAAGGGTGGGCGCAGCCGTGGCTTCCAAGCTGGAACTGAAAGTGACCCATGCCAGTGATTTACAGGACCTGTGGTATTTGAGGGGCGACGTGATGGCGGCAATAGCCTCCATGGATGGAGAGGCCATTGCGCGCCGCAAACTAGACCAAATCAGCGACATGTTCAGAGGTCTTTTGCCCAAGTCACTGACCTCACGGCCCAGCAGTTTGGGTTAATGAAGCCGTTCTTTGCAGTATCTACCCAGGGTGCCCCCAGAATAGCAACGCATCACGCCCTTCAACGACCAGATCCGCCTTGGTCCCCACAGGTAGCATGACCTTGGTGGCAACATGTCCATACGGCAAATTGGTCAGAACCGGGGGCTTGATTTGACTGCGGAGCCACTCAATGACGGACTCGAGCTTGAACCCCTTGTCATGTGAAGAGTGTTTGTACTCGTTAAACTGCCCCATCAAAATGGCCTTTTGACGTGAGAGAACGCCGGCGTGCAACAGTTGCGTCAGCATACGCTCAATGCGATAGGGATGCTCTCCAACATCCTCCAAAAACAATATCCCCCCCTTGATGTCGGGCAGGTATTCGGTCCCCACGAGAGAAGCCAGGATGCTGAGATTGCCGCCCCAAATGGTTGCATTTCCCAGGCGAAACGCGTTGTGGTGCGCTGCAGTGGCATGCGTGCCACCTGAAGCCTCCCGAAGCTGACGCCAACCAGTGCCCTCCCCCTGCCCCGTGATCATGTCGTTAAAGCAGTCCTCCATGATGTCATCTGGCGCCGCAGGGACGTCGTTCTGGTCTGGCTTACCGCCCACGCCAAAGCCTTCACACAGTGCCGGCCCAGCCCAAGTCGTGCAACCAGTCTTGGCCAGAACGGCCATTTGGAAGGCTGTGAAATCGCTGATGCCGACAAATTGGGTTCCCCGCTCAATGGCCTTGCTCACGGCCTTGTATCGGATTCCACCCAATATGCGGGTCAGCCCATAGCCACCTCTTGAAATCAACGCGACATCGGCTCCACTCGCTGCAGCGCGGTGAATGGCAGCCAATCGGGTCGCGTCGTCGCCGGCAAAGCGCATGTGGCTGCTCAATGCATCGGGGTCAATCTCGACCTCATGACCAAGAAACTGGAGGCGGCGCACGCCCCGTTTGAACGCCGCTTTGTCGCGTACCGCGCCGGAGGGGGAATAGATATAGATGTGTTTTTTCACCGGGCCATTATCGGCCAGTGGGGGGGCCTACCGGCTCACGTCAAATGCCGCGTACCTGGATCCATTGCACCAGGTGGGGGGCGGTCATGGGCTTGGCATAAAGATAGCCCTGTCCTTCGTGACACCCCATGCGAAGAAGGGTTTGGGCCTGTTCTTCTTTCTCAATTCCTTCAGCGATCACGGTGAGATTGAGATTACGCCCCAACTCAATCACCATCGAAGCGATGTGACCACCCAAAACGGCACTGTTCAACTCGGTTACAAAGGCGCGGTCGATCTTGAGCCGGTCTATCGGCAACTGGCGCAGGTGGCTGAGTGAAGAATAGCCAGTCCCAAAGTCATCGATAGCAATCGATATATCCATCTTGCGGACTTTGTGCAAGGTCTCCAACATGAAATCAGGGTCCTCCATGGCAACCGACTCGGTGATCTCAAGCTCCAGGCACTGGGGATTGATGCCGGTATCGGTTAGCGCGGAGCGGAGTTTTTCCAAAAACTCCGGATGGCGAAACTGGATTTGAGACACGTTGACCGACATCCGCAAATCGGGCAAGCCCAGCGCCTGCAACCGGGCCAGTTCCATGCAGGATACCCGCAACACCCAGTCGCCAATGGCCACAATCATCCCTGACGCCTCCGCCAACGGAATAAAACGATCTGGCGGAACGTAGGTACCGTCTTCATTGCGCCAGCGAATCAGGGCCTCGACGCCGACCAACTTGCCACTGGTCAAGTTGACCTGCGGCTGGTAGACGACGAACAATCGTTCGCTCTCAACCGCGTGGCGCAGAGCCTGCAAGAGTCGAACGCGCTCACGGATGTCGGCACCCATCTGGGCAGAAAACATCACAAAGCTGCCACGCCGGTTCTTCTTGGCCAGCTTCAGTGCAATGTTTGCATCTTTTAACGCGTCGCGACCGGCAATTCCCCCGCCCAACTCCTGGGTCAAGCCCATGGTCGCCGTAACGACCATGGAGTCATCCTGCACTTTGAAAGGTGAGCGGAACAAGTCCAGGACCGTCAACGGGTCGAGCAGGCTGCTCGGACCCATCAGTCCAAAGGTGTCACCGCCCAAACGGGCCAGAATGACATCACCGCCCAACTCCTGCTTCAAGCGTTCAGCTACGGCCTGCAACAACCGGTCACCCTGCTGGTGTCCCAATGCGTCATTGATCTCCGAAAAATCATCAATATCCAGAATGGCAATCGCATCAGATGGATACTGATCGGACAGTAGGCGCTCGTCACTCAGGTCAATGAACTTGTTGCGATTGGGCAGGCTGCACAAACGGTCGTAAAACGCGAGTTGATCAAGTTTGCGGATTTGCTCATAGGCCCGCACAGCTGCGGTAACGGTGGCGTAGAGCTTGGTTCGGGTGAGTTCCGACTTGGTTTTGTAGTCGTTGATGTCAAAGTCGTGAATCGTCTCGATCTCGGGGGCGTAACCTGGTTGTCCCGTTCGCAGGATGATGCGAAGTTCGGTCAAGCGAAGATCCTGTCGAATCGTCTTTACCAGTGCCAGCCCGGCATCTTCCCGCTCCATCACGACATCAAGCAGCACGACCGCAACTTCAGGCTCGGATCGCAACAGCTGGGTCGCCTCAGCTGCGGAATAGGCGTGCAGGAACTGGAGGGGGCGACCAAGTATTTTTACGCCAGCCAACGCAAACGTCGTAGCCCGATGAACATCAGGCTCGTCGTCAATGACCATCAGGCGCCAGACCAACCCCGCAGAGACTCCGGCTTCGCTTTCGTCATCCAGGAAATGCAGCGTGTCAGTATCGGTATGCATTCAAACTAGAAATATTGATCTTTGCAAACATTGTGCACCAGCAAGCAGAAAAAATGTTATCGAACGGCGAAAACTTTTGGCCATATGTTTTTGGCGCACGGGATAACCCTTGCTATACGGCTAAGGCGCGTCTGTTAAACGCAGTGCGGCCTGGGCCAGAGGTGCGCCAACTTCCGGAACGAAGTGCCCTTCCTCGGCAAAAATCATCGGCGCAGGACACCCGTGAATTGTGCGGCGAAGTATCTCCATGACTGGAGGCCCGAAGACGGGGTCCGTCATGCCCACCGCCATCAATGTCGGGCCGCGCCATTGGGTCTGCCAATAACCACGAGCCTGTCGCGACACTGCGGCGCCGTCGGACTCTAGTTGGTCCGGGACCAGATTGGGAAACGCGCGGATAGCTGCACGGTGCCCTCTGTCAGGGAACGGCGCTCCATAGGCCAGGCACTCGGCCTCTGATAAGCCTGGATTGCTGCGTGCAAAAAGCCGGGCGATATCGAATTCCGGCTTCTTGGTACACATTTCGCGCCACGCCAGAAATCCGGGCGTTAGCGCCGTGTCACCCGTTGCCAACATGGTGTTCATGACCACGAGCCCGGCGAAGCGCTCCGGCATCGCAAAGGGCAAGGTCAGGCCTTGCAATCCTCCCCAATCCTGTACCACCAGAACGATGCGTTGCAGCCCAAGTCGCTCAATCAGTTCCAGCAGGATTTGCCGGTGAAAGGAAAAGCTGTGTGCAGATTCCTTTTTTGGCTTGTCGCTCTTACCGAACCCCACCATGTCCGGTGCGATGACGCGATGCCCCGCCTGCAAAAATACCGGGATCATCTTGCGGTACAAATAGCTCCAGGCCGGATTGCCATGCAGGCACAGGTAGACCCGATCGGCGTCCGCCGGGCCCTCATCCAGATAATGCATCCGCAGACCATCAAGGGTCGGAAGGTCACTTACATAACGGGGCTCCCACGGGTAGTCCGGCAGAACCGCAAACTGTGCATCGGGCGTGCGCAGCGCGTCATCGCGCAGTGGGTGCAGCGCCCTCCTCTGATGATCGTGCTCGTTGCGCTTGTTCCGGAAAAACTCCTGCAGCACCGCGGAACAGGCTTCGCTTTGCACCCCGCCCTCCACCTTTGTCTGGTGGTTCAGGTTGGCGTTGTCAAAGAGATTGAGTACGGAGCCTGCTGCTCCGGTTTTGGGGTCCGGGGCACCAAAGACAACCCGGTTCAAACGGGCATGCAGCATGGCACCGCTGCACATGGCACAAGGCTCCAGAGTGACAAACAGCTCACATCCGTCCAGCCGGTAGTTGCCCAAAACCAGGGCTGCCGCGCGCATGGCGACAATTTCGGCATGTGCCGTCGGGTCGTGGCTGCCAATGGGTGCATTGCGGCCGGTGGCAATGACCTGTCCGTCCTTGACGACCACGGCTCCAACCGGTACTTCACCCGCTACCGCAGCAGCCCGCGCCTGCCCAAGCGCAAGCTCCATGAAACCGGAGTCTGATGCAATAGCTACCATATCGATAGCATACTATCCATATTTTACGAGGGCTGCTAGCACTTCTAATGAATTTACTTTTCGTCAGGCATGGGGCGCGCCTGCTGCAAAGTGGTTTCCACAGACTGCTTGACCTGCTGCTGCAACTGTTGGCTCTGCTGGGGCAATGTGGCGCTGGCGGGCGCACTCGGCATGCCGGTAGGAGCGACGGTCAACGCGCCCATTTGTTTTTTTGCCAGCACGGCAACGATGGCCACGACAATCAGCAAACTCAGCACCCCGAAAATTGTGCGCATATCAATCCTTGTTTTGGTAGTCCAAATTATCCCGGACCGCGATAGATACCAACCCGGCGGCCAGCAGCGCCGAGACCATGGCGTGCACAAACCCCAATGCGACCGGTCGCACCTCCATCCACAGCGAAACCAATCCGAGAACCAATTGCAGACCCAGTAGACCGGCCATGACGCGCACACGTACCGACATCGCCGGGCGCAATCGTCGATCCCACAGGATCGACGCGAGCAGGAGGATCGTCAGCATCGCCGAACCAGTGTGCAAAAAAGCCACCCAGTGTGCACCGCGTACAGCATAGGCACTGGCCGCCGCGCCCAAGCCCACATGAACGGCAAACACCACTAACGTTAGTAACAGCATGGAATCCCAGGCCGTTAGAGGGCCGGGGGGCACCACCAGCGTCTCGCGCAGCCACCAGCAGGCAGCGACCAGGACCGTTCCGGCCATCACATTGGCAACGGTGACTGCACTGAAGCGGTAGCCGGGAGTCAAGGGACCGATCACCGCCAGCAGGACCGTTGCCGCAATGACCCACACAATCGGCTTGACCGCATGTGGCGCCACTGCCCGGTTTCTCCAGCCCAGCACGGCAGCAACCAAAGCCAGTATGCCAACGGTAGATGCGGACAGGCGGTGAACCATCCGGATGGCATTCTCAACATCCGACGGCAGTTGTGACAGCGCGGCGCCATCAGCGCCAGACACCGTGGTCAAACGCAGCAAGATACTGGCGCCCAGTATGGTCAACGCCAGAATCGATCCAAGCGCCCCAATGGCGCGCAATACCCGGATGGACGGCGTGGCGGTCGTTGGCAACAGAAGGTCTGAACGCATGGTTTACGAATGATGGGGGCGCCGCGCAGCGCGCAGCACGATGACAACGAACATGACTCCACCAACAATGGCAATCAGGCCACCCAGGCCCATCAATCCCATGCCTAGTGTTTCCTGCGTCGAACGCAAGACCTGGTCTGCCCCCGCGACCTTGCGCTGAACTCCGTATCCCCCGGACCAGACCAATCCCACAATGTGCATCAGTTGCCCGACACCATAGATGGTGGGTTGCCACGCCGCAGCTCTGGAGTTGGGCGCCCGATAGCCAAAACGCGGCAACAGCAAATAGACAACCCCCATCATGGCCAGGGTCACGCCCACAATGCAGCCGTGGTAATGCGCAGGTATGCGAACGTTGCTGCCGGTTATCAGAAAACCAATGATTCCGCCTGCAGAAAACAATGCCAGGGACGCGATCAGACTGGCCCGCAAGGGGCGCTGCGCAATGGTTATCGTTCGTACGGGCCATAGGGACCACACCACCGCCAGGGCAACAGGGGGAATGACAAGGCCGCCGCCAAAGCGCATCAGCAAAGTCTGCCATTGGTGGTGCTCAACCGAGGTCACGTGGTGGGCCAGATAGGTAATGGGCGTCAGAAACACGCTGAGCAGGGCAATGGCCAGCAATAGTGTCACTACCCGCGGCGACAGCGGCAAACGGGCACCCACCGCTGACGCCAGCCAGATCCAGCTGACCAGCATCAGCAGGGTGTACGCGAATTGCAGTACATGCCCTCCCCCCCAAAACACCAATTCGTAGTAAATGCGAGGGTCCAGCTCACGCGGTACCGCAGCCCAGGACCAGGCAAATGCTACCGCTGCCACGGCCGTGGAAACCATGGCGGCACTCAAACCAAATCGCAACGCCCCGCTTCCGGTAATCGTTGTGCCAATGGGGGTAACCGCCAGCATGGATCGCAAACACAACAGCACAATGCCAACACCAAACACGATCAGACCGCCCTGAAAGACCGTGCCATCCAGCACGGGCACGTAATTGGCCATGATGGGTGTGGCATTCTGTACAAATGGTGCCACCGACATGGTGAGGGTGCCCAATGCGGACAAAGCAAAGGACAGCCATGCAATACCCTGATAGCGTTGGGTACCACCTAAGGTCCACAACGCCCCGCCAAAAGAAAGAAACCAGACCAGTACAGAAAGGTCGACGTGCACCACCAAGGCCACACGGAAGAAATCCGCAATCGGGAAAAGCGTCTGCAGTTGTGGTGTGCGTGACAACACCAACAGAATGGAAAACAAGCCGGACGCCAGAAGCGCGAGCATGCCCAGCGCCAGCCAGGCGATCGCAAGTTTCAGTCGGGCGTCCTGTGGAACATTCAGGTCGAATTCAAAACCCGTGGAATCAAACATAGCGTTTCGGTGTTCTTCAATCATCGTGCGGTTCGTGCAATGTTCCATGCAGAGCATTGATTGTCTGCGAATCTGGCAGTCGCATACCTGATTTCAACCGAAACCGCAGGCCATCAATGGTTTCGGCAAACAAGGTTCGCTGGTGACCGGCCCAAACCACGGCGATCCGGTCGCGCGGCGCGGCCGCCCGCAGCCGAGGCTCACGCGCTCCACTGAGGCGGTCCTGCACCCAGCGGTCACCTAGGCGAAATTCACAATCACACTCTCGACATCCCGCAATCACCACGCCATCGGCACCCAGACGCGTCGCATATTCGACAAATGAGGGCGGCAACATGCCTGCACATTCCAGGGGCAGAACTGCCGTAGACGCGTCAGCAAACGTTCGCCAATCGGCAGCCTGCCGGCAGCTGAAGACCATGATTTTCAAAGGGCCTGTCAAGGCCGCCAATTTTTGCTGCAGTTGACGGCGCAACTCTGCGACCGGCGCGTTGGGCAGCTCTATCCCGGAGACGATGTCCTCGATGCGCCTGAACGGGGTCGACGAGGGACATGAACCCACACAAATGCCGCAGGCAGCACACAGATCCGTGATGACGGCCGCCTGCTGTCGGTGGTGAAGCTGGTCGGTGCGTGGCACCATGACCACGGCGCCGAACGGACAATCGGCAACACAACGGGAACACCCGTTGCAGTTGTTCAGATCTACGATGGCGGGCAGGCTGGCCGACTGCGCATCGTGTAGCCCTCGCCCGCCCGGGACAAAAGGCATCACGCACAATAACAGCGTCCCCGCGGAAGCCAGCAGCCATGCGCCCTGCGCGGACACGAAGTCCACCAGCGGATGGATGAACAAATAAAACCAGTCCAGCGATACCGTGGCGGCAATATGACCACTGTCCGCCGGTCCGAGACTCTCAGCGGGTACCGCCAGTGCCAGCCCTGCAAACACGGCAAGGGTGCCGATGGTCAGCGCTCGCGGGGGCCAGATTCGCACGTGTGACACGCGCTGCACATGGATCCATACGCCGGCCAGCAGAAACAGGGGAATTCCGATGTGCATGAACACAATCAGGGAGAAAAACCGGTCGTTCAGTGCGCTGGCGGTCAAAAAATTGCGCGCCAACACGTCTGACGCAATGGGTAACGCCTGAAGCCATTCCGCAGTGGCGGTCACACTGAACAGCGCACGCGCATCCCACAGCAGCCAAAAACCTGTCAGGCCAGCGATCCACAGCAACCACAGCAGGGGAACGCCGGAAATCCAGGAAAACCAACGCACGCCTCCGTAGTGGCCTCTGGCGGCCTCGCGCACCAGATGCAGCAAAGACAGCAGCATGAACCCATCTGACGCGTAGCGGTGCAGTCCACGCAGCAGGCGGCCCAGCATCCAGGGATCAAGCTGTAGCCGCCGACCGGACTCATAGGCGCCTGCAACACTGGTGTCATAGAGCGCGAACGCCACCGTTCCGGTCACGACCGCAATGACCAGACACAAAAATGCCAGCGCACCCAAATGGCGCCACGGGTTGTTGATCGCTGGAAAAGCGTTGTCCAGTAACCCCGTCAAATATTCGTCACTGGTTCGCAACGAGCGAAGCAGATCTGGCATGGCAAACCATCTCATCCGTGAATGAAAACAAACCCACCTTCAGCGGTCAGGAAGTCAACGATGAGGACTTGCCCGGGCGCGAGATTCAAGTCGACTTCCCGGGCGAAGTGAAAGATTCCGTCGGGGCCATCCGCCATCCGTGCCCGAAACACATGTCGCCCCGCCGGAATATCCAACCGGCGGTAAACGGTTGCCGCACCGTCCTGGCGCAATCCCGTGGGCGGAGTCTTGATGCGGTACAGCGGCTTGTCGTCCATGTCGAGTTCCAGAAGGACGTCGGCGCGCTGGCGGGGACAATCCATTTTGGTGCGCATATTGGGCGCCAGCTTGGCCAGCTCCGCTTCACTGCGTTCCCTGCACGCCTGCACCAATTGTGCAGAGTGGCTAAACGACAGCTTGACGAGTGCATCGTTGTCGCCTCGCAACCGATAGGGCGGTGAGGTTGAGAAATAGGCAATGACGGCAGCAAACGCACCGTAAGCCAATATTTGCAATACGTGGCGCAAAGCACCTGGTCGGGTATCGTCAGACATGGTTTCCTCCCAATTTCACGACATCGGCCTGTTGGCTGTCGATTGGCCGCTGTGGCGCCAGGTGAAACGCATCGGAAAAACAGTCATCACTTGAGATGCCGTGCTTGACAAATGCGGGTTGCGCCGCCTGCACCATTTGTACCGAGCCGCAGGCATACACCTGGTGTTGGGACAGATCCGGAAAATCGGCCAATATGGCCTCGTGAACCAGCCCGGTGCGGCCTGTCCATGCGTCCTCAGGCTGCGGCTCGGACAAAACCGGCACAAATTCGAAATTCGCATGGTCACGCGCCCATTGCTCAGCCAGACTGCCAAGGTACAGGTCACTGCGACGGCGCACGCCCCAATACAGAATCATTCTGCGGTCCGTGCCAGTGTGAAAGGCAGACTCGACCATGCTCTTCACCGGCGCAAAACCGGTCGATCCGGCGACAAAGACAATGGGTTTTTCGCTGTCGTGGCGCAACGTAAACGTTCCCAGAGGTCCTTCAAACTGAAGGGTGTCCCCGACTTTCATTTGCTCAAACACCTTCGTGGTGAACTTTCCACCGGGTACCAGACGCACCTGGAGTTCAATCTCGTCCGCCGCGTGCGGCGCGCTCGCAAACGAAAAACTGCGCTTCTCGCCGTTGTCGAGAACGATGTTGATGTACTGTCCCGCGTAGAACTTCAGCACCGAGCCGTCCAACGGCGTCAACATCACCCGCATGACATCCGCCGACAGGGGTTCCAGTCGGGTCACGCGGGCCACATGCAACTGCACGGGAAGGCTTTGTGCGCCGGTCTGCGGTACGTATTCGATTTCCATATCGCTGAGCGGCTCTGCGCAGCACAACAACGTCTTGCCGGCGGCACGCTCAGCGGCCGTCAGAACAGACTCTTGATACGGATTGAGCCGGACGGTTCCGTGCAGGACCGTAGCCTTGCATACTCCGCACCCGCCATTGCGGCATTCGAAGGGCATAGGCAGTCCCGCACGCAATCCTGCATCCAGGAGTGTCTCGCCAGTGCGCGCTGCGATGATGCGTTCGTCAGGATGCACCGCCAGATTCCAGCTCGCCTGCTTGCCGCGCGCTAGCGGAGGCAGCCACGGTAAAACCACCAGCACCAGGCTCGCACCCACTGTCAGGTACCAGGTCTCCTTTCCGCCCCAGCTTTGAATCAGTGGGTAGGCGATCAGGTAAAACCAGTCGAAGTTGACGGTAGCCGGCAAGGTAGCCATATCCACCGGTCCCTGGCTTACTGCGGGTTTGACCGCCGCCAGGACCAGCAGGGTAAGCCCTATGGCGATCATCAAAGGGCGTGGTGGATTGGTCTTGGCGCCGGGTACGCGTTGGGTGTGAACCCACAGGACTGCAAGTACCCCCAACGGCAGACCGATATGCAGAAACGACAGCAGAGAAAACAACCGGTCACTGACGTTGGCGTTGGTGATGAAGTTGCGGGTCATCGATCCGCCGATGACCGGCAAGGCATCGAACCATTCCGTGGTCGCAGTGACCACAAATTGGGCCAGTCTGTCCCATGGAAGCATATACCCGTTGACACCGGACGCAAAGGTAAGCCACAGCAATACCACCCCAGATACCCACGAAAACCAGCGAAATCCCCGGTGGTGATCAAAGGTGAAATGCCGCACCAGGTGCAACAGCATGGTAATGACGAGGCCGTCGGACGCATAGCGGTGGAAACTGCGCAATATGCCCCCGGCAAACCACTGGCCATGGGTCAAGGCCTCAACCGACCCGTAGGCAACCGTCACCCCTGTTTCGAAGAACGCATAGAGATAGAGACCAGTTCCTATGACGATCCAAAGCAGAAAATAGGTGATCGCTCCTAGGTAGTAGAACGGGTTGAGACGCTCACCAAAAATCGCGTTAAAGATTTTTTCAATAGAGAGAAACGCGGTCTGTCCAGTTTTTTGCAATGCGTAAAACACTTGATACGATCTAAGAATTCTTCGAGGATGAAAAAAATGTGCGTCGTGCCCGGCGGTTGGCAAGCCACTCTGACAAGAAAAACCACAGCATGGTGATCGCAAACGTGACACCACCGGCCACCTCAATCAGCAGGCCATATTTGACCTCGTATTTCCCGGTCTTGGGGTCATACACCGTGCACAGGATGCGCACACGGTCCATGAGATCATCGATGCTCAGTTGTTGTGGTGCGGGCGCGTTCGCCATCAGCTGCTTGATGGGCTCGCCAATCGAGTCTGCCGTGAGCTCTTCGCCATAGATTTGCTGGTAAATGCGTCCCTGAGCGTCAAGCAGGGTTACTTGCAGAATGTGATCAAAACCAGCAGGCGTCTGCAGGTAGCTAAAACCGAATTCTTTGGTGAGCCGCGCAACGCTGCTGCCCGCAGGACTTAGGAACTCCCAGTTTTCGGCGTCGATGTGGTACTGGCGCGCAAAAGATTTTAGTGACTGGGGTGAATCCGCAGGCTGGTTGAAACCGATACTGACCACATTGAACTGGCTGGTTCCGAAAACACCACGTCCTGCTTCAATCGCGGTCTGCAACGAACGGGTGGTAAGGGGACAAACCTGAAAACAACCGGTGTAAATAAAGCTCACCAACAGGGGCTTTCCACGGTACTGCGACAACCGAACGGGCCGCCCCTCACGATCCAGGAAAGCGAAATCTCCGGGCGTTGTGCCTATCATCGCCTGGCTGGCGCTTAGTGCCGCCTTCTGGTCCAGCGTAACGACGCTGTCCGATTCAGCGGCCCCAGCGGTCGCAGCGAATGCGATGGCCACGCCAAAAACGATCCAACGGCACAGTGAACCCCAAAACAGCGTGATGAGATCCCTGAGCCTGCGTGAACATCGTGGGGTCATGGTGAGCGAGTCCTGCGCATCTTCACGCTACCCAGCTGTCCAGCGTTGACGCAACCAGAAGCAGGCTCAGCTGAATCAGGGAAGCAAAAAAAGATCCCATAGCCGTCTTTCGGGAAGGCGATCTTGCGAGCAACCACGCCCTGTAGACAAAATAACCGCCACCAACAACAGCCCCGAAAAGGTAAATAACCCCAGCCCCAAACCAGATGGGCAACAGCGCGGCGATCGCCAGAGCAACGGTGCTCCACAAAACAACTTGTGCGGCCCGCGGAGTACCAATGACCACCGGCAACATGGGAACCCCGGCTGCGGCATATTCTGCTTCATTGGCAATTGCCAGACTCCAGAAATGCGGTGGGGTCCACAAGAACAGGACAATCGCCAGCAGCAGGGGAAGTGGGCCGATGACAGGGTCCACTGCAGCAGCACCTGCCAGAACCGCAAAGCTGCCGGCGAGTCCCCCCACCACGATATTCAGCCAGCTTCTGCGTTTGAGCCAAACCGTATAGACGATGGCGTAAAAGAACGCCCCCAGAAAAACGAAGACTGCAGACATCGGGTTGATGACCCAGGCTGCAATGGATACCGAAGACACCAGCATCACGGCCATCAGCACCAGCCATGCAGGGGAATCCGGGAGCGAACCTGTCACAAATGGGCGCCCCCGCGTCCGCGCCATCAGGTGGTCCGTATGGCGCTCGTAGTACTGGTTGAAAGCACCCGCGCTGGCAGATGCAACAAATACCGTCAGTGCCACAACGAGTAGTTTTAGCAGTCCGATGGACGGACCCGGCGTAACCACCAGCCCAACCAGGGCGGTGATCATGATCATGAAACCGATGCGCAGCTTGAAAAGCCCCAAAACACTGCGTGCTATGGAGATATTCGCTGTTACGTCTGAAGTTTTTGTATGGAGCATCTCGTTCATCAATCAAATATCCCATGCCTCCTGAGCCGCAATAGCCACTACGCGGGCAAAAGCCCGCGTAGTGTGTTGCCAGCTTAGCTCAGACCCCAAACCTGTGAAAGGTACTTCCAGTTGATGAAGTAGTACAGAACAAACGACACCAGGAACACCATGGCCAGCACAAAGGTACCGGGTGCCGCAAAGCCGGCTGAACCGTAGGACTGCGCAGCCGCGGTGGGCGCTGTCGGTGGAATGGGTGTGAAGTTTGCACTGACGCTTCCGCCGCTCAGCTTCTTGCCCCACAGCAGGGAGCCCACGGTGATGTAGATATAAATGGCACCGCCCAGGATGGCTGAAATACCGGCAATACCCACCAATCCCATCAACAGGTAGGCAGCACCAGGCCATTCGTAGGCCATGGGCGCGCCGTTAAAGGCCATATCCCAATGCCTACGCGAGACGCCCAAGGTGCCGGCACCCATCATCACCAGGCAGAAGAAGTACATGGAAAAACCAAACAGATAGGGCTGCAACTTGGCCAGACCCGGATTGATCATTTCACGACGGAACAGAACAGGAATCAGGAAATAGGTCAATGCCATGAACGACAGCGTTGTACCCACCACCACCGTGGCGTGGAAGTGACCCGGCACATAAATCGTGTTGTGGATGATCATGTTGAGCTGCTCGGTACCCATCATGACGCCCGAGATGCCACCCAGGAAGCCAAAGCCGATGATGGAGATGAAGACCCCAGACCACACGGGGTTGCCCCAAGGCGCCTTGCGCAGCCACTCAAAAAGGCCGTTGTTGTAACCCTTGGCGCGCTGTGCAACTTCGATGGCACCAGGAATGGTCAGACCGTGAATCATGGAGGCCAACACCGCGAAGTACATGAAGTAACTGGTGTTGACGACTTTCCACGCGGTGCTGACACCAGGGTCCGCCAACAGGTGGTGTGCGCTGGCCAGTTGCAGGAACAAGATGTACAGCAGGAAGGCACCACGGCTCACGCGCTCGGACATGGGTTTTGCGCCGAATGCAATAGCAGCCACCGCGTACCAGATGGAGATATGCGCAGCGACGTTGATCTGCTGCGACGAGTGACCAAATGCCCACCAGATCGTGCGGTAGATCAGGGGATCAACAGAACTGATAACGCCGACCGACAAGAGAAAGGTCGGAATCAGGATGATGGCGCCAGAGGCAATCGTGAACACGGCGATGATGGCTGCGGTAATCGCTCCAAACGTGACCAGTGGTACAGAGCCCTGGTAGGTCTTTTCACGCTTGGCGATGACCAGTGTGCCAAAGAAGATGAAGCAACCAATGAGTGCACCGACGGCAAACAGGATCAAGCCCAGATAGAACGTCGGCGCCGCCATCATGGGCACATACGACGTCATCATGACGCTGGAACTGCCCTGAAACACGGCCACATTGTTCATGATGGCACCGATCAACATCAGCGCAAACGCCGCCCACGCCACCTTGGGCGTCGCTATACGGCAACGCAATAAGGTTGATGAACAGAAATACAGCACAGCCATCTCAAAAAAGATGATCCAGAAAATCAGCATATCAATGCCGTGCGCAGTCAAAACCATGTAAAACGTGTCAGCGGCCAGCCAGTGAACGGTGGGCCAGCGGGTGAGAACCACCCCAATAGCCAGAATGCCACCCACCAGCAAGGCCACGACGGCAGTGACGGCATTCACAATCATCAGCTTTTCAGCCTGCGATTCAAACTGCAGCCCGGAACGGGGGCAGGTACGGTAAGTTGTCGTTGTCATCTGCGTCACCTTATTTCACGTAAATGCGGCTGACCATCGTGTGATGGTTGATGCCACAGAATTCGTTGCAAACGACCGAATAGGTACCAGACTTATTCGGCGTGATCTTTACCACGTGCTCATAGCCTGGAACGATCTGGATATTGATATTGACTGGCTGCAAGGAGAAGCCATGGTTGTAGTCCATGGACGTGAGATGCAGACGGTAGGTCTTGTCTTTTTCCAATTCGAGGATGGGCCAAAAATTCCACAAGCGTGCCGTCAGATAAACGTCACTGCCAGCGGGAGGCGCGACCACGGGAATGTTTTCTGCTGTCTCGGTACGGACCGTGTACTTGTCCACCATCGCCTGGGCTTTCTTTGAAAAAAGCTCCGGTGTGGTCTTGTACGTTTCCGTGGACAGATTCTGCGAACCGTAAATGTGCCAACCGACCATCATGGCAAACATGGTCAGACACCAGATCAACGCGATGGCGATCCAGGTTCCTTCGACACGATCCAATGGGTGCTTCCACCAGAGTCGTTCTGCGGGCGGCAATATTGCGCTCATATGCTGTTCTCCTAGTTTTTTGGGGGTGCTGTCGGCGCGTTACTTGGCGAGTGGTACGGTCAAGATGTCGATCACACCCCACAGGGAATAAACGACCATGGGAACCAGAACACCAATGAACAGCAACAAGAACGGGTTGTCCAGCAGTTGCTGCATCATCGGTACCGGCGCATTGGGATCGTCGGTTGCGTGCGTGGAAGCGTTGGTGTGTTTGGGTTGCGACATGTCGTGATCCTTCAGTGAAATACCATCGTCAAAACGGCGTTCGACGCCTGACGTCACTGTAGACAGGTGGCCCCAAAATTAACTTAATGTGTCTTAAGAATTGACGACATCAACTTTGACTTGGCGCAAATCAAAGAGGGATTCGCACAGGGGAAAACCCTGCACGCGTGCTGGCGTGCACAACCCTTGAAACAAGAATGGATGAGGTGCGCGTCAAGCGCAACCCGATGGGCGCAGCGGAGGCCCTATTCCCACTCAATCGTGGCCGGCGGCTTGCTGGACACGTCGTAGGTCACGCGGTTGATGCCACGCACTTCGTTGATGATTCGGCCGGACACTTTCTTCAGCAACGCGTAAGGCAATTCGGCCCAATCGGCGGTCATGAAGTCACTGGTCTGCACGGCGCGCAAGGCCACCACGTAATCGTAGGTACGGCCATCCCCCATCACGCCCACGCTCTTGACCGGCAGGAACACGGTGAACGCCTGGCTGGTGAGTTCGTACCAGGTCTTGCCGGACGCCTCATCCTTGAAATTGCGCAATTCTTCTATGAAGATGGCATCGGCGCGGCGCAGCAAGTCGGCATATTCCTTCTTGACCTCGCCCAAGATGCGGACGCCCAGGCCCGGCCCCGGGAAAGGGTGGCGGTACACCATATCGTGTGGCAAGCCCAGTGCGACGCCCAGTTCACGCACCTCGTCCTTGAACAGCTCACGCAAGGGCTCCAGCAGTTTCAGCCCCAACTGCTCGGGCAAACCGCCGACGTTGTGGTGGCTCTTGATCACGACAGCCTTTTTGCTCTTGGCTCCGCCGGACTCGATGACGTCCGGATAGATAGTGCCTTGGGCCAGGAACGTAGCACCTTTCACGGAACGACTTCCATCCGCTATGTTTTTGGTAGTATCCTGTGCAACTAGCTTGAGGGCTGCAGCCTTAAAGACCTCAACGAACTCGCGGCCGATGATCTTGCGTTTGGCCTCCGGGTCGCTGACACCGGCCAGATGCCCCAGAAACTGGTCGCTCGCGTCCACCCGCATGACCTTGGCATGCAGTTTGCCCACGAACATGTCCATAACCATGTCGCCCTCGTGCAAGCGCAGCAGACCATGGTCGACAAAGACGCAGGTCAGCTGGTCACCAATGGCGCGGTGGATCAGCGCGGCTGCCACCGAGGAGTCAACCCCGCCTGACAGACCCAGGATGACCTCTTCGTCCCCTACCTGTTCGCGAATCCGCTGCACCGCTTCGGCGATGTAGTCGCCCATGATCCAGTCGGCCCGAGTGCCACAAATATCCAGCACAAAACGGTTCAACAGGGCCTGCCCCTGTTTGGTGTGGGTCACCTCGGGGTGAAACTGCACGGCATAAAAGCGGCGTGCCTCGTCAGCCATGCCGGCGATCGGGCAACTGTCGGTGGAGGCCATCAGCTTGAAGCCAGGCGGCATCTCGGTCACGTTGTCACCATGGCTCATCCACACGTGCAACATGCCATGCCCATCCACTGTCGTGTAGTCGGAAATACCGTCCAGCAGTTTTGTGTGGCCTCGAGCCCGCAGTTCGGCGTAGCCAAACTCGCGCTTGTGACCTCCTTCGACCTTGCCACCCAATGCTTCGGCAATGGCGTACATACCAAAGCAAATACCGAGTACTGGAATCCCAAGCGAAAACACAGACATCGGTGCGCGAAGGGTTTCGTCTTCCCAAAGGCTGGCATGGCTGCCAGACAAAATAACCCCCTTCAGTTTTCCGTCCTTGGCATAGTCGCGAATCCAGTCATCGCTGACGTCGCAGGGATGCACTTCACAGAATACGTGGGCTTCGCGCACGCGGCGCGCGATCAACTGCGTGACTTGAGAGCCGAAATCGAGAATCAGAATACGTTCATGTGTCATGGATGTCAAAGCAAAGAAGGTTCAGCGAAGCGTGTAGAAAAGATCAGTCGGCACGGTAATTCGGTGCTTCTTTGGTGATTTGCACGTCATGCACGTGGCTCTCACGAATGCCGGCCGTTGTGATCTCGACGAATTCGGCCTTGTTTTGCATGTCTTCAATGGTCGGGCAACCACAGTAGCCCATGGAGGCGCGGATACCGCCTGCCATCTGGAACACGATGGCGACCATGGAGCCCTTGTAGGGAACGCGGCCCTCGATGCCCTCGGGCACCAGCTTGTCCGCATTGGGGTTGCCGGTGCTCGATTCCTGGAAGTAGCGGTCGGCGCTGCCTTGCTGCATAGCACCGATGGAGCCCATGCCCCGGTAGCTCTTGTAGCTGCGGCCTTGGAACAAAATGACTTCGCCAGGCGCTTCTTCGGTACCGGCAAACATGCCGCCCATCATGACCGTGCTGGCACCAGCGGCCAGGGCCTTGGCGATGTCACCGCTGTAGCGGATGCCGCCGTCGGCAATCAGGGGAATGCCAGAGCCCTTGAGGGCGGCTGCCACGCTATCAATCGCCATGATCTGTGGCACACCCACACCCGCCACAATGCGCGTGGTGCAGATGGAGCCCGGGCCAATCCCCACTTTGACGGCATCAGCACCGGCCTCGGCCAAGGCCAAGGCCGCTGCGCCCGTGGCGATATTGCCACCGACCACATCAATATGCGGGTAGTTCTTCTTGACCCAGCGCACCCGTTCGATAACACCATGGCTGTGGCCGTGGGCCGTATCCACCACGATGGCGTCCACACCGGCGCGCACCAGGGCCTCGACCCGTTCCTCGGTGCCCTCACCGACACCCACCGCTGCGCCGACGCGCAGTTTGCCCTGGGCATCGCGCGCAGCATTGGGGAAGCTGGTTTGCTTGGTAATGTCCTTGACGGTAATAAGGCCCTTCAGTTCGAATGCGTCGTTAATGACCAGCAGACGTTCAATCTTGTATTGGTTCAGCAACACCTTGGCCTGGCTGATGGTCGTGCCATCGGGCACGGTCACCAGCTTGTCCCGCGGGGTCATGATCTGGCTAACCGGCAGGTCGTACCGCGTCTCGAATCGCAGATCACGGCCGGTCACGATGCCAACCACCTTGCCCCCGTCGCAGACCGGAAATCCGGAAACGCCCAGTTGCTCGGACAGGTTCATGACCTGGCGCACCGTGTGCGATGGCGTGATCACCACCGGGTCCCGCAGTACGCCAGACTCGTAACGCTTCACCTTGGCCACCTGGGCGGCCTGCTCCGTGGCCGTCAGGTTTTTGTGCACGATGCCCATGCCCCCCTCTTGCGCGATGGCAATCGCCAAACGCGCTTCGGTGACCGTATCCATGGCCGCAGAAACCAGGGGCAGGTTCAGGGAAATATTGCGGGAAAAACGGGTGGCGAGGGAGGTGTCCTTGGGGAGGACTTGGGAATACGCAGGAACCAACAACACGTCGTCGAAGGTGAGCGCTTTGCCGAGGAGGCGCATGTCAAAGCTCCAAATGTCGAAATTGTACCCGTGGCGAGGGTCCGAAATATCCGCCAAAGCCACGCTTGGAGGGGAAAATACGGGCTGTCTGCTCGATTTTTAATGCCTTGCGGCGCCATGGACGCTACACTTTGGCCATGAAAATGATACGAACACTCCTGGCTTCGGCGTTGGCTGGACTGTGCTTTGCAGCGTCAGCCCAGTGGCAATGGATAGACAAAGACGGCCACAAGGTTTTCAGCGACCGGGCTCCACCGGCCGATATCCAGGAAAAGAACATTCTCAAGCGCCCCGGCAACCGCAAACTCCCCGTGACGGCAACCCCTGACACCGCGTCAGAAACCGACGCACCGGCTGCGGCGGCTGCCCCATTGGTACCCGCGTCCGCCGCCAAGACCTCGGGCCTGGACAAGGAACTGGAAGCCAAGAAAAAACAGGCAGCGGATGCAGAAGCCGCCAAGCGAAAAGCTGCCGAGGCGGAAGTTACCAAGGCCAAGATCGAAAACTGCGCACGCGCCAAGCAAGCCAAGACGACATTTGACTCCGGCGTGCGGGTGGGCCGCACCAACGCTGCCGGCGAACGCGAAATCATGGATGAGGCAGCCCGCGAAGCAGAAATCAAACGCATCAACGCCATCCTGGCGAGGGATTGCAATTAAGCCCCTCGCCACACTGCCTTGCGTTCAGTAGCCGGCCTTGGCACCGGTGCGGCGTTGGGCAAACAGCCCCGCAGCCTTTTTTGCCCCTTGGCCGACAAAGCGTTCGCGGCGCGCGACCTTGGGGTCGACCGTCAACGGGCGGTAGATTTCCAGCCGGTCCTGATCCTTCAACACATGGGTTAGCGGGACCTTGCGGCCCCAGACCCCCTGCCCGGCAGCCGCCAGGCAGTCCCGATCGGCACCGTCCAGCCACCCGCTGGCCTGCAGCGCCTGCGCAACCGTGCATCCCAGTGGCAGCAACAGGAGCCGCTCTTCCACGGCACGCGGCTTGGCGGAATAAACCACGGTGACGGCAATCTGGGCTTCAATCGCCATAGATTTGCTCCGCGCGTTTGACGAAGGCATCCATCAGGCTGGCCGCAATTTTGTCAAAGACGGGGCTCACCAGCTTACCCATCGCTGAGCTGTCAAAGCCATAGTTGAGGATCAGTTCCACCTTGCAGGCCCGCTGCGAGCCATCCCCCAGCGCGACAAAATTCCACTGCCCGTCCAGCCGCGAAAAGGGGCCATTCATCAATTGCATGTTTACCTGGCTGTCACGGGTATGAACGTTGCGGGTGGTAAAGGTCTGGCGCACGCCGCCAAATGCGATGCCCAGCTCGGCGGTCATGCCGTCGTCGTGCGCCTCTACCACGCGTGCATGCTCGCACCAGGGTAAAAACTCGGAATAACGGTCAACATCCGTCACCAGAACGTACATCTCCTGTGGGCTGTACCAGATTAAAACGGACTTGTGAACGGTTTTCATAGAATAGGGACCTGCGCGGGATTGTAGACAAGCCCTTTTGCACACCTTCCTTTCCCGTCTGTCATCCCCATCTGAGTCCCATGGCCAAAAAACCAGCAGTCAACACCCGCATCGCCGACAACAAGAAAGCTGCGTTCAATTATTTCTTTGAGGAGCGCTTTGAGGCAGGTCTGGTGCTGGAAGGCTGGGAAGTCAAGTCGCTGCGCGAAGGCAAGGTGCAGCTGACCGATGGCTATGTCGTGATCCGGGGTGGTGAGCTCTTCATCATCGGCTTACAGATCAACCCGCTGCACACCGCGTCAAGCCACATCAGTCCCGACAAGGTGCGGACAAAAAAGCTTCTGATGCACAAGGAGCAAATCCAGCGATTGATTGGCAAGGTGGAACAAAAAGGCTACACGCTGGTGCCCATCAACCTGCACTGGAAAGATGGCAAAGTGAAATGCGAAATTGCCCTGGCCAAGGGCAAGGCGGAGCACGACAAGCGCGATACCATCAAGGACCGTGAAGGCAAGCGTGAGGTTGAGCGGGCCATGAAGAGCAAGAGCCGCTAAAAAAAATTTCTTGCGCCCCGGGAATAAAGCGGGAGCGGCTGGCGTTCATCCGGTAGCAGACCACTCTTGCGCACTGCACTACCGGAGAACCCCATGAAACTTTTTGCACTGGCCACACTGACCGCCGCCCTGCTCGGCGGCTGCGCCTCCTTGGCCGATACGGCACCGGCCAAAATGGCCGACGGCGTGTTGACCGGACCCAACGGTATGACGCTCTACACCTTTGACCCGGACCCCCAGGGCGGCGGCAAATCGGTCTGCAATGGCCCCTGCGCCACCAACTGGCCTCCGCTGATGGCGATGGATACCGACAAAGCCAGCGGTGACTACACCGTTCTCACCCGTGATGACGGCAAGAAGCAATGGGCCGTCAAGGGCAAGCCGCTGTACTACTGGGCCAAGGACAGCAAACCAGGTGACAAGACCGGTGACGGCGTTCTGGGCAAGTGGCACGCGGCCAAGCCCTGATACTCCCCTAATGGACCGATCCGTTCTTCTCGCCCAGATACCCGGTTTGCGCCGCTACGCGCGCGCGCTCACCGGCAATACCTGGGCGGCCGACGATCTGGTCCAGGACACGCTGGAGCGGGCCTGCTCAAAATGGCGGCTTTGGTCGGTGGGAAGTGACCTGCGGGCCTGGTTGTTCACCGTGATGCACAACCTGTACGCCAGTGACATGCGCCGCTCCCTGAGACGCCAGCAGGCGGGCACCCCGGTGGATGTGGACACGCTGACACACGAACTGGCCGCGCCGGACGACACGATGGCGCTGGAAATTGACCTGCAACGTTGCCTGTTGCAGTTACCCGAGGAACAACGAACGGTGCTGCTCCTGGTCAGCATGGAGGACATGAGTTATGAACAAGTTGCACGGGTCACCGGCAGCCCCCTGGGCACGGTGATGTCACGCCTGTCACGCGCGCGGTCCCGGCTGCAGCAACTGCTCGATGCACCTGCCATTGCCCCGGGAACCTCGGTCCCACAATCCAACGCCGCGCCGGTGCTGCGGCGCCTGAAATGACCCCCAGGATGGATGCCATGGATTCACAATCATCTCGACCTCTGAGCGACGACGAGCTGCATGTGCTGGTCGATGACCAAGTAGCCAGCGCCGACCGCAGTGCGCTGGAAGCCCGCTTGGCGCTGGACCCCAATGCCCAGGCGCGGGTGGCGCAGTGGCAGCGGCAAAGCCAGTTGTTGCGTGGGCTGCACCGGTCAGTGCTCGATGAAGCCGTTCCCTCACCCCTGCTGGAGGCCGCACGGCAAACCGCCACTGCGCGCCAGTCCGCAGACCGTTGGTGGCGCCTGGGCGGGATGGCCGCTGGTGTCGTGCTGTCGTTCGGCATGGGCTGGCTGGCCAACACCACGTGGCAGGCCCAGCACCCGGGATCCATGAGTGCCCAACTACCGGCCTCCAGCGAGTTTGTGCGACAGGCTCGCTACGCCCATGCGGTGTACGCGCCCGAGGTGCGCCACCCGGTGGAAGTGACCGCCGCCGAACAGGCGCATCTGGTGCAATGGCTGTCCAAACGCCTGGGCCGGACGCTCAAAGTGCCCAACCTCTCAGCGCAGGGTTACGAGCTGGTGGGTGGGCGCCTGTTGCCCGGCAATACGGGGGCGCGGGCCCAGTTCATGTTCCAGAACGGTGCTGGTACCAGGCTGACCCTCTATCTGGGAGCCCTGCAGGCGCCCGCCCAGAGCGAGGCGGCGCAGGAAACGGCCTTCCGGTTTACGACCGACGGCGCCGTGCCCAGTTTCTACTGGGTGGAGCAGGGTTTTGGCTATGCCCTGTCAGCCCCGCTGCAGCGTGACGCCCTGATGCAACTGGCCCAGGCGGTTTATCAGCAGTTGTAAATTGTCCCCTTGATCAGACCAGATCGCGCAGCGGATGCGTCGCTGCGCTCCAGGGGCTGACAAAGAACGGCTCCACCATGGCCGCGGTCACATGGTCCAGACGCGCCGGGTTCCAGATGGGCTTGTAGTCCTTGTCGATGGCCAGGGCGCGAATGCCCTCGACCGTCTCACTGGCGTGCCCACTGCGGTCCAGGTGGGCCGTGTAGAAGCAGTGCTGCACCAGATCACGCTCCATGCGCAGGTCATCGGCCAGCGTCATGCCGCGGGCACGGCGTATTTGCTCCAGCACCACGTGCAGCATGAGCGGGCTGCGGTGGCGCAACGTGGCAGCCATGGCGCGCGCGGGCTTGGTGCCCGACGCTTCCAGCGCGGCAACGATGGATGACACGCTCCCAAGGCCGAACGCCGCGTAATCTCTTACGTCAAACTCGGCTGTAGCCCTCGTGGGATCTGTATATTTCGCTATAATATTGGTAGCAATCCACTGTTGCAGACTTTCCGGCGAGCCCTGCGTCTGCAGGTCCGCCCACAGTCCGGGCAAGGCCTCAGAGGGCACGCATACGTCGGCCAGACCCCAGGCTACGGCCTGATCCCCGCCTATGGTGTCCCCGGTCAGGGCCAGGTATTCACCCACGTGGCCGGGACAGCGGCTCAGGAAATAACCCCCACCGACATCGGGAAACAGGCCAATGCCGGTCTCCGGCATCGCCATCTTGGTGCGCTCGGTGACGATGCGCAGGCTCGCACCCTGGCTGATTCCCATGCCACCCCCCATCACGATACCGTCCATGAAGGCGATGTAGGGCTTGGGGTAGTTGTGGATCAGGTGGTTGAGGGTGTATTCCTCGGTGAAGAAGTCATCCAGCGCAGGATCCCCTGCCAGCGCAGCCTGGTGGAAAAACCGGATGTCCCCACCCGCGCAGAAACCGCCAAACAAGGCCTCGGGGCTGCCCGGCCGGCCGATCTTGTTGCTGCCGCGAATCGCGACGGCCAACACTGCTGGATCATCGCGCCAGGCCCGCAGGGTCGCCAATAGCGCCTGCACCATGGGCAGGGACAAGGCGTTGAGCGCCTTGGGGCGGTTCAGCGTAATCAGGCCTATGCCACCGGCAATGGTGGTGTGTACTTCAGCGATGTCGTGATTCATGATGTTCTATTCCTTTGTTTCCAGCCCAGCAGTTCGTTGGTCACCAGGGCGCCCATTACCAATGTTCCACCCACCCATACGGTGGTACCCGGTGCTTCACCGGCGCCCAGCCACACCAGCAGAATGCCAAATAACACTTCCAGCAAGGCCAGCAGGGACAATTCTGGCGCCTTCAGCACGCGGGCGCACAGCACCGACAGCACACAGGGAATGGCGAGCTGGAAAGCGCCCAGGTAGGCCAGCAGACCCAGATCATGCGCGGTAGCCTGAAACGGATAGGCCAATGGCAACGTGACCAGCGCACTGATCACGGCGCCGACAAAAACAGCGGGCACCAAGTCGACATCGTGCCCCTGCGCATGGGCGTTTTGGGTTACGGTCCAGTTGGTGGCGCCAGCAATGGGCACGCACAGGGCTACCAAGGTGCCCAACATCTGGCCACCGGCGATTTGCGGGGCGTACATGTAGGCAATCCCGAATCCGGCCACGACGATGGCCACCCAGGTGCGCAGAGCAATGCGGTGACCGATACAGATGCGGGCAATCAAGGCCGTCATCAACGGGCCTAGTGACATGGTGATCAGCACATTGGCCACGCTGGTCAACGTGAGTGCCACCATGTAAGCGGTGAACATCACGCTCCAGCAGACGCCCGAGATCCAGAACGCCCGGCCAGCGTGGCGGATGTCCGCAAAGACACTGCGTCCCCGCATCAGCGGCAAGACGAACAGCAGAGATACAGCCGTAAACAGCGCCCGCCAGAAGGTGACTTCAAAGCTGCGCGCCGCATCCAGATGGCGTGTGACCACACCCGCAGTGGACCACATCAAGGCCACCACGACCATGAGTACCACCGCCCGGTTGTGTGTGAGTTTCATTGTTAAAACGGCGACTTCACCGAAACACAAGCGCCACACGGAGTGCGTGCCTTCCATCAGGGTTACCGCGGAACCGGCTTTGCCGGGCCGCTGGTAACGCCCCCTCAGGGGGAGGCGGCCAAAGGCCGCTTCGGGGGGAGCTTAAGATCTTCCAGCGCGCTTGCGCTCGCTCTCGGTCAGATGGCGCTTGCGCAAACGTACCGACTTGGGCGTGATTTCGACCAGCTCGTCGTCCTCGATGAACTCCACGCCGTATTCCAGCGTCAGCTCGATCGGTGGCGTGATCTTGATCGTATCTTCCTTGCCGGAGACGCGGAAGTTGGTCAGCTGCTTGGTACGCGTGGCGTTGACGACCAGGTCGTTGTCACGGCTGTGGATGCCCACAATCATGCCTTCGTACACGGGGTCATTGGCGCGCACGAACATGCGGCCGCGGTCGTCCAGCTTGCCCAGGGCGTAGGTGAAGATTTCACCGGCGTCCATGGAAATCAGCACGCCGTTCTTGCGGCCACCGATGTCGCCCTTGTGCGGCTCGTAGCTGTCGAAAATATTCGAGATCAGGCCGGAGCCCCGTGTCAGATTCAAAAATTCGTTGGTGAAACCGATCAGGCCACGGGCCGGGATGCGGTATTCCAGGCGCACGCGGCCACGGCCGTCCGGCTCCATATTCACCAGATCACCCTTGCGTTCACCCAAAGCTTGCATCACGCCGCCCTGGTGCTGCTCTTCGATATCGGCGGTCACCAATTCGATGGGCTCGTATTTTTCGCCGTTGACTTCTTTCATCACCACGCGCGGCTTGCTGACTGCCATCTCGAAGCCTTCGCGGCGCATGTTCTCCAGCAAAATGGTCAGGTGCAACTCGCCGCGGCCCATGACTTCGAAGATGCCTTCTTCGTCGGTTTCCTTGACGCGCAGCGCCACGTTGTGTTGCAGTTCCTTTTGCAGTCGGTCCCAGATCTGGCGGCTGGTGACGTACTTGCCTTCGCGGCCGGCCAGCGGGCTGGTGTTGACGCAGAAGTTCATGGTCAGGGTTGGCTCATCAACCTTGAGCATGGGCAGCGGCATCGGATTGACCGGATCGGTAATCGTGACACCAATACCGATATCAGTCAGACCATTGATCAGCACAATTTCGCCCGGGCCGGCCTCCGTGGCCTGCACGCGCTCCAGGCCCTGGAAGGTCAAAACCTGGTTGACACGGCCCTTGACGGGCTTGCCGTCCGGACCTTCCATGACGACCACGTCCATCATGGGCTTGATCGTGCCCTGGCTGATACGGCCCACGCCGATACGGCCGACAAAGGTCGAGAAGTCGAGTGCGGAAATTTGCAGTTGCAGCGGCGCGGCAGGGTCACCCTGTTGGTGCGGCACGTGCTTCAGAATGGTGTTGAACAGGGCCGACATGTCGGGACCCCACTGCTCATTGGGCTCGCCTTCTTCCAGCGAAGACCAGCCATTGATACCGGAGGCATAGACCACGGGAAAATCCAGTTGTTCATCGGTGGCGCCGAGCTTGTCGAACAAGTCGAAAGCGGCATTGACCACGTAGTCGGGACGCGCACCGGGCTTGTCCACCTTGTTGACGACCAGGATGGGCTTCAAGCCCAGGGCCAGGGCCTTCTTGGTCACGAAACGGGTCTGGGGCATGGGTCCCTCTTGGGCGTCAATCAGCAGCACCACGCCGTCCACCATGGACAGGGCGCGCTCCACTTCGCCACCAAAGTCCGCGTGTCCGGGGGTGTCGACGATGTTGATGTGCGTGCCTTCCCAAGTCACGGCGCAGTTCTTGGCCAGAATCGTGATGCCACGTTCTTTTTCAATGGCGTTGTTGTCCATCACCGTGTCCACGATTTTCTCGTGCTGGGCGAAGGTGCCGGACTGGCGCAGCAATTGATCGACCATGGTGGTCTTGCCATGGTCAACGTGGGCGATGATCGCGATATTGCGAATTTGGTTATTGCTCATGGTTCACTTTCTCTCTTGAATCGGTTGTTGTGCCAGACGCCTGGGGCGCACCAGCGGGTTCCTGGTTTCCTGCTTGCTGGGTTTGAGACTGTGTAATCTCAAGCGGGCTCAGCAAGCGCCCCGGTATCAACTCTCCGGCCGTGGTATGGGCCGTGCCCAGCAAGGCATGGGGTTGCGTGCCATACACCGCCACCATGCCCTGATCGGGCCAATTTCCTCTGCGCCGCACGCCGCTTAAAAAGCGCCCTGCATTCTCGCTGTCCAGCGTGACAGTTGTGTGGTTCGGCAACAAAGCATCCACCGGCAACAGGCACGCCAGCCTTTGTTCTTCTGTCATGGCCTCCAGCGCTTCCAGCGTCACGCACTGCGCCACCGTGAAGTCACCGGTGGCCGTGCGCCGCAGCCGGGTAAGGTGGGCACCGCATCCCAGCGCCTCGCCAATATCCTCGCCCAGTGTCCGGATATAGGTCCCCTTGCTGCATTTTACTATCATATCGATAGCTAACTTACCAGTATCCACGAGGGCTAGCGCAACATCCAGCTTATGGATCGTGACGTTGCGGGCCTCCCGCTCCACCTCGATACCGGCCCGCGCATACTCGTACAAAGCCCGTCCGTCCTTCTTCAACGCACTGTGCATCGGCGGTGTCTGCCGAATCGGTCCGGTAAAACCCGGAACCACCTGCTCAATGTCTGCGACCGTCACCGCAACCGGTCGCACCGCAATCACTTCGCCTTCCGCGTCACCGGTGCTGGTCTTGGTTCCCAGCAGCGCCGTCGCTGCATATTCCTTGTCGGCATCAAGCTGCAACTGGCTGAACTTGGTGGCAGCACCAAAGCACAACGGCAGCACGCCCGTGGCCAGCGGGTCCAGCGTGCCGGTGTGGCCTGCCTTCTCCGCGCGCAAAAGCCATTTCACCTTTTGCAAAGCGTCATTACTCGACCAGCCCAATGGCTTGTCCAGCAACAGCACCCCATGCACAGGGCGCCTGGCAACCCGAATGCGCTGCCCCCCACGCTCTTTCACTGCGTGTAAATCGCTGCCCCCCAAGGGGGCCGCAGCACCTTGGGTTGGTCCAGCGGTGCTCATGGCTACTCGGTTGGCTCGTTCTTGGAACGCGAGGCCACGGCCTGCGCGATCAGGGCATTCATATCTGCCGCACGCTCCGTGGTGCGGTCAAAGTGAAAGTGCAACGTGGGTACGGTGTGGATGTGCAGGCGTTTGAACAAGCCGGCGCGCAAAAAACCAGCCGCCTGGTTCAAACCTTCTGCACAGGCCACCGGGTCGCCCGTCAGCATGCTGAAAAACACCTTGGCGTGCGCGTAATCCGGTGTTACTTCCACCGCCTGTATCGTCACCATGCCGACGCGCGGGTCTTTCAACTCGCGCGCGATCAACTCGGTCAGATCCCGCTGGATCTGATCGGCCACGCGGAAACCGCGGTGGGGTGTGGAAGACTTCTTGCGCGCCATCGGGTTCTATGGTTTACAGCGTACGGGCGATTTCACGGATTTCATAGAACTCCAGCGCGTCACCCTCTTGAATGTCGTTGTAGTTCTTGATGGTCAAGCCGCACTCGAAGTTCTCCTTGACTTCCTTGGCATCATCCTTGAAACGCTTGAGCGAATCCAGCTCGCCGGTGTAGATGACCATGTTGCCGCGCAACAGGCGCAGCTTGGCGGTGCGGCGTACCACACCCGAGGTAACCATACAGCCCGCAATCGAACCGATCTTGGAAACCTTGAGCACCTGGCGGATCTCAGCGGTACCGATGACTTCTTCCTTCTTGTCCGGCGTCAGCATGCCCGACATGGCCAGTTTCAGGTCGTCCACGGCGTCATAAATGATGTCGTAATAGCGGATGTCCACGCCATTGTTCTCGGCCAGCTTGCGCGCACCGGCGTCGGCCCTGGTGTTGAACCCGATGATGACGGCCTTGGCAGCGATGGCCAGATTGACATCGGACTCGCTGATGGCGCCCACCGCGGTGTACACCATCTGCACCTTGACTTCGTCGGTCGACAGCTTGAGCAGCGACTGCGCCAAGGCTTCCTGCGAACCTTGAACGTCGGCCTTGACAATGATGGGAACCATCTTGACTTCGCCAGCGGAAATATCCGTGAACATGTTTTCCAGCTTGGCGGCTTGTTGCTTGGCCAGCTTGGTGTTGCGGAACTTGCCTGCGCGGTAGGTGGCGATTTCACGGGCACGGCGCTCGTCGGCCAGGATCATGAATTCGTCGCCGGCCTGTGGCACTTCGGTCAGACCCTGGATCTCCACGGGAATCGATGGGCCAGCAGTCTTGATCGTCTTGCCGTTTTCGTCCAGCATGGCGCGCACGCGGCCATAGGTCTGACCAGCCAGCACCACGTCGCCAGTCTTGAGCGTACCGGATTGCACCAGAATGGTGGCAACCGGGCCACGGCCCTTGTCCAGGCGGGCTTCGATCACCAGGCCCTTGGCCATGGCGTCGACCGGCGCCTTGAGCTCCAGCACTTCGGCTTGCAACAGGACTTGTTCAAGCAGTTCATCAATGCCTTGGCCCGTTTTGGCAGACACGGACACGAAGGGTGAACTACCACCAAATTCTTCAGGGATCACCTCTTCCACCACCAGCTCGTTCTTTACGCGCTCGGGGTTGGCATCGGGTTTGTCGATCTTGTTGATCGCCACGACGATGGGAACACCCGCCGCCTTGGCGTGCTTGATGGCTTCCTTGGTTTGCGGCATGACGCCGTCGTCGGCAGCCACGACCAGAATCACGATGTCGGTTGCATTGGCACCGCGGGCACGCATGGCCGAGAAGGCCTCGTGACCCGGGGTGTCCAGGAAGGACACCACGCCACGTGGCGTTTCCACGTGGTAGGCACCAATGTGCTGGGTAATACCACCGGCCTCGCCGGACGCCACCTTGGCACGGCGAATGTAGTCCAGCAGCGATGTTTTACCGTGGTCAACGTGGCCCATGACAGTGACCACCGGCGCGCGCGGCAGAGCCTCGGCGTGCTGTTGTTGCACTTCGTCATCGGTAAAGGCTTCGGCGTCGTCCAGTGCGGCCACAACAGCCTTGTGTCCCATTTCTTCCACCACGATCATGGCAGTGTCCTGGTCCAGAGGCTGGTTGATGGTGACCATCTGGCCCAGCTTCATCAAATGCTTGATGACTTCAGATGCCTTGACCGCCATCTTGTGTGCCAGTTCGGCCACGGTGATGGTTTCGGGCACATGTACTTCCATCACACGCGCCTCGACGGGCGCTGCGGCGGTCTGGTGATGGTCGCGATCACGGTCATTGCTGCCACGACGGCCTCGGGGCCCAGCACGCCAATTGGTTGCGCGCCCGGCACCCGCACCGGTATCGCCGCGTGTGGGGATGGCTTTCTTCTTGGCAGGATCACCCGCCCAGCTGCTTGAAAGCTTGGCAGACTTGACTTCTTTGCCCGAACCCGGTGCAGCATTGACAGCACCGCCGGCCGCGGCCGGCTTGGCGGGTTTGGCCACAACGCTTCCCGCTGCGGGCTTGTGCAACGTGCCTTTCATGCCGGCTTTGGCGTCGGCAGCTACCGGGGCCTTTGGGGCCTCGGGCTTGTGGGCTACCAGAACACGCTTGGGGGCGGACATCATGGAACGAATAGCCGCAGCCTCGGCTTCCGCCTTGCGACGGCGATCGCCCAAATCAACCGCTTTCGCGACTTCTTCATCGGCCAGGGCCTTGGACGCGGCGGCGGCAGCCATGGACTTTTCACGTGCCAAAGCGGCTGATTTGGCGACGTCAGCGACGTCTGCCTGCGCTTGGGCTGCAGCCACATCCGCTGCGACCTCGCCGGCGGCCTTTTTGGACACTTCAGATTCCTTGCGTGCCACGACTTCTGCAGCCAGCTTTTCCGCAGCTTCACGGGCACGTGTTTCCTGCTCTTCGCGGTCCCGACGACGCTCCGCCAACTCTTCTTCCTGCCGGCGAATCAGCTCAGCCTGGCGCCGGGCTTCCTCTTCGCGGCGGGCCAACTCGGCATTGTCAATCAGGGGAGCTGCCGGCGCGGCAGCCTCGACTTCGTGCTCAACGGTTTCGGGAACGCCCACAACGTCGTCATCGCGGCGAACAAAGGTACGCTTCTTGCGAACTTCCACCTGGATGGTGCGCGCCTTGCCCGTCGCGTCAGCCTGTTTGATCTCGGTGGTCTGCTTCTTGACCAAGGTAATCTTCTTGCGGTCCGGGCTGGCAGTGCCATGCGCAGTCTGCAGAAAGTTCAACAAGCTGTGCTTGTCGGAGTCCGTCAGGACATCAGAGGCTGCCGATTTGGCGACCCCGGCCGACTTCAACTGCTCAAGCAGCGTGTCAGTGGATTTTTTGAGTTCATTTGCAAACTCGGCGACGGTCGTACTGGACATTTGTGGTGAAACCTTTGGCGTCGGCCCAACTACCACAGGGGTAGTTGCTGGCCTTTACTGAAATTCTATTTACATAACCATTACTCTTGAGAAGCGGCTTCATCGGTGAACCAATGTTCGCGCGCCTTCATGATCAGGGTCTTGGCTTCGTCTTCGGACTGGCCAGTAATATCGGTGAGCTCATCGACGGCCAGATCGGCCAGGTCGTCGAGCGTGTGCACGCCACCGTCGGCCAGCTTGCCGATCAACTCAGGCGTCAGGCCTTCCAGGTCACGCAAATCCTGCGAGACTTCTTCCACACTTTCTTCGTGGGCGATTTCCATCGTCAGCAAGGCGTTCTTGGCACGGGTGCGCAACTCTGTCACGGTCTCTTCGTCGAAGCTTTCGATCTCCAGCATTTCCTGCAGCGGCACATAGGCCACTTCTTCCAGGCTGGTGAAACCTTCCGAGATCAGGATGTCGGCGATTTCCTCGTCCACATCGAGCTTTTCCATGAACAGCTTGCGGCCCTGGTCGGTTTCGCTGGCCTGCTTCTGGGCAGACTCCGCGGCATCCAGAATGTTGATGCGCCAGCCCGTCAGCTCGGACGCCAAGCGCACGTTCTGGCCGCCACGGCCAATCGCGATGGCCAGGTTTTCCTCGTCAACCACCACGTCCATCGCATGGCGCTCCTCGTCGACCACGATGCTGGACACATTGGCCGGGGCCAGGGCGCCAATCACGAACTGGGCCGGATCTTCGCTCCACAACACGATGTCGACACGCTCGCCCGCCAGCTCATTGGTCACGCCATTGACGCGGGTGCCACGCACGCCGACGCAGGTGCCGATAGGGTCCACGCGCTTGTCGTGCGACAACACGGCGATCTTGGCGCGCGAACCGGGGTCACGGGCGCAGGACTTGATCTCCAGCAGGCCCTGTTCGATTTCGGGCACTTCCTGGCGGAACAGCTCGATCATGAATTCGGGCGCCGAGCGCGACAACACGATGGGTGCGCCGCGCAGGGTCAGGTCCACTTCCATGATCATGGCGCGCACACGGTCACCGGTGCGCAAGTTTTCCTTGGGGATCATCTCGCTGCGGCGCAGTCGGCCTTCCACGCGACCGCTCTCCACAATCAGGTCACCCTTGTCCATGCGCTTGACGGTGCCGACGAAGATCTTTTCGCCGCGCGACATGAAGTCGTTGAGCAGCATTTCACGCTCGGCATCGCGGATCTTCTGCAAGATCACCTGCTTGGCAGCCATGGCGCCGATACGGCCAATCGGCACGGAGGGCACGGACTCCTCGATGTGCTCGTCCACCTCGATGTCGGGAATCTGCTCCTTGGCTTCAAACAGCAGGATTTCCTGATCCGGCAATTGCAGACCCGCTTCATCGGGGACCACATGCCAGCGGCGAAAGGTTTCGTAGTTTCCACTATCGCGGTCCAGGGCGACGCGAATATCCACGTCGCCGGGATACAGCTTCTTGGTCGCTTGGGCCAGGGCTGCTTCTACAGCGCCCAACACCACATCACGCTCCACGTTCTTCTCACGTGAGATTGCCTCTACCAGCATCAACAGTTCGCGATTCATGCCATGACTCTCCTGAACACTCGATTTAACCAATACAAAACTTGAAAACCTGTGGATGCAGACCCTTGAAGATCTGCCACTTCTCTCTTATTCCGCGTCACCGTCCACGTCGCCAGCCGCACCGCGACCCTTGAAGCTCACAATCGGCGCCAACCGCGATTCACGCAGCTCATCCAACGTAAAACCCAAGGCCTGCAACGGTGGCGGAACACGTTTCTTGCTAACCTTTTGACCCGGCTTGACCGGTGGCGCGTCGCTCCAGACGATTTGCCAACCCACCGCACCATCCGCCGCCAAAACCTTTTCCAGCGTGCCTCTGAATTTCTTGCGACTGGCATGCACCTGCCCGCCCGCCGCAGCCCCCATAGGCGCCTTTAGCGTGATGTCGATCTCGCGACCGACAAAACGTTCAAAATCCTTTGCATGCCGCAAGGGACGGTCAATACCGGGCGAGGAAATCTCAAGCCGCTTGTACTCAATACCGTCCACTTCCAACGCAAACTGCAACTGGCGATTGACTTTTTCGCAGTCTTCCACATTAATAAACTGCTCGGGTGCAACCACACCTTCTGCGGGCTGCACCCAGGGCAAATCGATGGTGATGCGCAGCAGGCCACCCGCGGAGCGTTCGATCTCCACCAGGTCATATCCCAGACCGCTTACGGTTTGTTCAACAATGTCCTGCAGTGCCACGTCTTATTTGCCCGTTCAAAAACAATCGCCCAAAAAAAACGGGCGGTAGTTACCCGCCCGTTTGGTCGTGAGCCCGAATTGTAGCGCAAAAACGTGCTAAGTGCCTTGATTCGTAAGGAGTTATTGACCAAATGTCAATAAAAACCCTGCATAAGGGTATTCCAATCGGGCTTTAGGAGGGCGCTTGGGCCACCGTTATCCGCCGCTGTGGCTTTCGCGTGCGACAATTCTGCTCATGGTAAGTGATATTTACACACAGATGCTATGGGCTTTTTAGCAGGCAAAAAATTATTGATAACAGGCGTTTTATCGAATCGTTCCATCGCTTATGGCATTGCCAACGCTTGCCACACACAAGGCGCCGAACTGGCATTTAGCTACGTGGGGGAACGCTTCAAAGAGCGCATCACAGAATTTGCGGCAGACTTCAACTCCAACCTGATTTTTGACTGCGACGTCAGCAGCGACGAACAGATCAGCAAGCTGTTTACCGATCTGGCTACCCACTGGCCCCAATTTGACGGCTTTGTACACAGCATTGGCTTCGCCCCTCGGGAGGCCATTGCAGGAAATTTCCTGGATGGTTTGAGCCGCGAAAATTACCGCATTGCGCACGACATCAGCGCCTACAGCTTTCCCGCAATGGCCAAGGCCGCCCTGCCCTACTTGAATGACAAGTCGGCGCTTTTGACACTGACGTATCTTGGTGCACAGCGCATTATCCCCAACTACAACACCATGGGTCTGGCCAAAGCCTCATTGGAAGCTTCTGTGCGCTATCTTGCTGAAGCTATCGGTCATATGCCGGATGGCCGCAGCATCCGCGTCAACGGCATCAGCGCTGGCCCCATCAAAACGCTGGCTGCCAGCGGAATCAAGGACTTTGGCAAGCTTCTGAACTATGTCGCAGCGGCAGCCCCAACCCGGCGCAATGTGACCATTGATGAGGTTGGCAATGTTGCTGCATTCATGCTGAGTGACCTGGCCAGCGGCATTACCGCCGAAGTCACCTATGTCGATGGCGGGCACAGCAAGACCATGGGAGCAATACCATCGGACTAATGTGGCCCGGCGTTTCGTGCTCCAGGAAAGCGCCCTCGGGGGCGCTTTTTCTTGCTCCAAGGGCAAGAGCCAGAGTCAAATGATTTTGCATTCCCCAAAAAGTAATAATATGGATATGAAAACACCGATCCCTTTGCACCAACTTCCCCAGCAAACCATTTTTCGCGCAGGCGATGTGTTCGTATTGTTCGGCGAGCTCTTTGGACGGGGCTATGCCAATGGCCTGGTCAATGAAGCGCGCCAAGCTGGAATGCACATCATTGGAATCACCGTAGGTCGCCGTGACGCCAACAACGCTCTTCGACCCTTGAGCGATGAGGAACTGGCAGCCGCGGAACAGAACCTTGGTGGAAAAATTATCAATATTCCGCTTATGGCGGGTTTTGACATGGATTCGCCGGCGGGTGAGCCGACCCCCACCGACTTGCTCTCCAGCCTGACGCTCAAGTCCTGGACCGAGGACAAGCTCGACTGGGCTCACATTGAGAAATGCCAGAAAATTGGCATCGAACGGTTCACCAGTTCCCTCGCGCAAGTGATGGCCTCGCTCGACACCATGGTCCCGACGGGCCGCAATGTCTTCTTCGCCCACACCATGGCAGGGGGAATTCCCAAGGCCAAGGTCTTCCTCGCCATTGCCAACCGCGTCTACAAGGGGCGTGGCGAGCGCTACCTGTCGTCGCAAACCTTGCTCGACAGCGATTTGGGAAAGCTGATTCTGAAGAATTTTGATGAGGTGTCTGCCAACACGTTCGAGCACCTCATCAACGCCAGTGCATCCATCAGAGCCCGTGTGGAAGCCAGCGGCGGCCAGGTACGGTACTCGGCTTACGGCTACCACGGCACAGAAATCCTCATTGGCGAGGACTATGTGTGGCAAACCTACACCAATTACACACAGGGCATGGCCAAGATGCGACTCGAACGCATCGCAGAAGCGGCGTGGAGCAAGGGCATCAAGGCAACTGTCTACAACTGCCCAGAAATCCGCACGAATTCATCAGATATTTTTGCGGGCGTCGAATTGCCCCTCATTCCCTTGCTCAATGCGCTCAAGAAAGAGAATGGCGGCAGCTGGGCAGAAGCACAATGGCAGGCGTGTCGCGCGCTCCTGGCCGACGGCGTCACGCTGGAGAGTGTCCTTCAAAAGGTTCTGGATTTTCAGACCAGTGACGTCATGCGGCCATTCCGCAATTTTGCAGCCTGGCCGATGCCCAACAGCCAGCAACAGGCAGACCTCACCATTGGCACCTCGGATGAGGTTCAAAAATCGCACAAGGACAGCAAAGCGCTCATTACCGACCTGCTGAGTGCTTTGGTGATTGAGGCCACCGGTCCGCTGATGTTCGGGGAGTCATCCGCTCCGACAGGGCCGGTGTTATGGCTCAACCACGACATCATCGCCCGCCAGTTGAATCTGCTGCATCCCTGAGTTCTGCGACTCTCTCTTGGAGCAACTTCGATCCGCCCATTACGCCTTCACACAGTCGGCGTAATAGCGCTTGACGCCATCGGGTCCCGTTTCCTCGACCAGTCCGTGGATATCGGTTTCAAACCCCGGGCATTTCGTATTGAATTCGCGTGAGAACTTGAGGTAATCCACGATCTTCTTGTTGAACACCTCCCCGGGAATCAGCAAGGGAATTCCGGGTGGGTAAGGCGTGACCAGACCCACGGTGATGCGACCTTCCAACTGGTCAATCTCCACCCTTTCCGTCTGACGCAAGGCAATGTGCGCATAGGCGTCGCTGGGTTTCATGGCCGGCGTCAAATCGCTCAGGTACATGTCCGTGGTCAACCGCGCGATATCGTACTTGGCGTACAGGGCGTGCACAAACTGGCACAGGTCGGCCAAGCCCATCTGCTCATACTTGGGGTACTTCTGACAGAACTCGGGCAGGATGCGCCACATCGGCTGGTTCTTGTCGTAGTCGTCCTTGAATTGCTGCAAGGCCGTCAACATGCTGTTCCAGCGGCCCTTGGTGATGCCGATAGTGAACATGATGAAGAAGCTGTACAGGCCGGTCTTCTCAACCACCACGCCGTGCTCCGCAAGGAACTTGGTCACGATGCTTGCGGGAATGCCGGTCTTGGCGAACTTGCCATTCAAATCCATGCCGGGCGTGACGACGGTGGACTTGATCGGGTCCAGCATGTTGAAGCCGGTGGCCATCTTGCCAAAGCCATGCCAGTTCACCCCGGCCTTGGCATTTTTGGACTCACCTTTGATGATCCAGTCGTCAGAGCGACCTATGCCTTCGTCGGCCAATTTGTCCGGGCCCCAGACCTTGAACCACCAGTCCTTGCCATATTCCTCATCGACCTTGCGCATGGCGCGGCGGAAGTCCAGCGCTTCGGCAATGCTCTCCTCGACCAGGGCGGTGCCACCGGGTGGCTCCATCATGGCGGCGGCAACGTCGCAGCTGGCAATGATGCTGTACTGCGGCGAGGTAGAGGTGTGCATCAAATAGGCTTCGTTGAACAAGTGTTTGTCCAGCTTCACCGTTTGGGAGTCCTGCACCAGTACCTGACTGGCCTGGCTGATACCAGCCAGCAGTTTGTGGATCGAATGGGTGGCGTACACCATGGCGTGCTTGGGCCGCGTGCGGCGCTTGCCCATGGCATGGTAAGAGCCATAGAACGGGTGGAAGGCGGCGTGCGGCAGCCAGGCTTCGTCGAAATGCAGATTCTCTACGTAGCCATCTAGCATTTTCTTGATGGTCTCGGTGTTGTACAGCACCCCGTCATACGTCGACTGCGTGATGGTCAGCACGCGCGGCTTGACGGTCTTGGCATCCACGCCTTGGAGCAAGGGGTTGGCGCGGATTTTGGCCTGAATGGCCGCTGGTTCAAACTCCTCTTTTGGAATCGGCCCGATGATGCCAAAGTGGTTGCGCGTGGGCTTCAAAAAGACCGGAATGGAGCCGGTCATGATGATGGAGTGCAGGATGGACTTGTGGCAATTGCGGTCCACGACCACCACGTCGCCCGGCGCCACCGTGTGGTGCCAGACCATTTTGTTGCTGGTGCTGGTGCCGTTGGTCACGAAGAAACAATGGTCGGCGTTGAAAATACGCGCCGCATTGCGCTCGGACGCACCCACCGGGCCGTCATGATCCAGCAACTGCCCCAGTTCTTCAACCGCATTGCAGACGTCGGCCCGCAACATATTTTCACCAAAAAACTGGTGGAACATTTGCCCCACAGGGCTCTTCAGAAAGGCCACGCCACCCGAATGCCCCGGGCAATGCCACGAATACGAACCATCTTCCGCATAGTCCAGCAAAGCCTTGAAAAACGGCGGTTGCACGCCTTCCAGATAGCTTTTGGCCTCGCGCAGGATGTGGCGCGCCACAAACTCGGGGGTGTCCTCAAACATGTGGATGAATCCGTGCAATTCACGCAGGATGTCGTTCGGGATATGGCGCGAGGTCTTGGTCTCGCCATAAACATAGATAGGAACGTCCAGATTCTTGCGGCGCACTTCTTCAATGAAGTGGCGCAAATTGAGCACGGCGGGGTCCAGATCCGGGCCGGGAGTGAACTCCTCGTCATCAATCGACAAAATGAACGCACTGGCGCGGCTCTGCTGCTGCGCAAACTGGCTCAGGTCACCGTAACTGGTAACGCCCAATACCTCAAAGCCTTCCGTTTCAATGGCCTGGGCCAGTGCGCGAATACCCAGTCCCGAGGTGTTCTCAGAGCGGAAATCCTCATCAATGATGACGATGGGAAAGCGAAATTTCATGGGAGGCTCCAGCCGCAATCGAAAAAAATAAAAGAAAACAGGCGCGAAGTGTAAGGACTTATTGTGTCCAAGACCTTGCGCCGCCGGCCTTTTGCCCCAAAATGTGGTGATCGCAACACATACAGGGGCACTATGGCCGAATCCACGATCTGGTGGCTGCTCGCAGGTACCGCTGTCGGCCTGGAGCTGGTGACCGGAACCTTTTACCTTCTGATGCTGGCCATTGGCCTGGCCGCCGGGGCGGTAGCCGCCCACTTGGGTGTCGGTATAACCCCGCAAATTGTAGTCGCCGCGCTGGTTGGTGCCGGTACGGTTCTGGCCTGGCGCAGTTACAAACAAGCGCAACCCTCGGCGGCACCGGCCGGTTCCAACCGCGACGTCAACCTCGACATTGGTGAAACCGTGCAGGTGGAGGCATGGAACCCTGACGGTACTGCCAGCGTGAAATACCGGGGCAGCAAGTGGGCAGTGTCCAGCGCATCCAGCGGACCACTGACGCCCGGGGCACACGTTGTTGTCGAAGTGATTGGCAGTCGCCTGGTTGTGCGAAAACTCTGAACTAAAGGAAACATGATGGAAATCGGACTTATTTTGCTGGTCATAGCGGTGATCTTTATTACCAAATCCATCAAGGTCGTGCCCCAGCAGCATGCATGGGTGATTGAGCGCCTGGGCAAGTACAACGGCACGCTAACGCCGGGCTTGAGTTTTTTGATGCCCTTCGTTGACCGTGTCGCCTACAAACACCTGTTGAAAGAAGTCCCACTGGACATTCCCAGCCAGGTCTGCATCACCCGCGACAACACACAGTTGCAGGTCGATGGCATCTTGTATTTCCAGGTGACGGATGCCATGCGCGCCAGCTACGGCTCCAGCAACTATGTGGTGGCCATTTCCCAACTGGCGCAGACCTCGTTGCGCTCGGTGATCGGCAAGCTCGAACTGGACAAGACTTTCGAGGAGCGCGACATCATCAACGCCCAGGTGGTGCAAGCCATTGATGAAGCAGCGCTGAATTGGGGCGTCAAGGTGCTGCGCTACGAAATCAAGGACCTGACGCCGCCCAAGGAAATCCTGCACGCGATGCAGCAGCAGATCACCGCGGAGCGCGAAAAGCGCGCGCTGATTGCGGCCTCCGAGGGCCGTCGCCAGGAACAGATCAACATTGCGACCGGCGAGCGCGAGGCCTTCATTGCCCGCTCGGAGGGCGAGAAACAAGCCGCCATCAACAACGCGCAAGGCCAAGCCGCCGCCATTCTGGCGGTCGCCGAAGCCAATGCGGGAGCCATCGAGCGCGTGGCAGCCGCGATCCGCCAACCCGGTGGCGAACAGGCAGTTCAACTGAAGGTGGCCGAACAGGCGGTCCACGCCTACTCCAAAGTGGCGTCGGATGCGACCACGACTCTCATCGTTCCCAGCAACATGACCGAAGTGGCGGCTTTGATTGCCTCGGCCATGAAGATGACACAGCTGCCGAAATAGGTTGGCAATGCCGCTAAAAAGGTGGTTTCCCGGGTCTTGATAGCGTCCCTTTGGCCCCTATTTGCATTTGACAGGATGACAACATGGCTTGAAATGAGGTCTTCGTGCAACACCTTCGCAGGCCTGCCGTGGCAGGCACCTTTTACCCCAATCAGTCGTTGACGCTTTCCCGAAAGGTGAAGGAGTTGCTCAACGCCGCTCCCTTCCCCGAGGGAACCGCTGGAGCCGTGCCCAAAGCGCTCATCGTTCCGCATGCGGGCTACATCTATTCCGGCGCGACGGCCGCACTGGCCTACGCGCGCTTGGCACCTGCCCACGCCACCATCAAACGGGTGGTTCTTTTAGGACCCGTGCACCGTGTGCCGGTGCGTGGCTTGGCGCTGCCCGGCGCCACCCTGTTTTCCACCCCGTTGGGAGAAATTGAAATCGATCAGGAGGCGGTGATGGCGCTGACTGGCATGCCGCAGATTGTCGTCAGCGCTCCCGCCCACGTGCAAGAACATTCGCTGGAAGTGCAGTTGCCGTTCTTGCAGTCCGTTCTGGATGATTTCAAGCTGGTTCCATTGGCCGTCGGCGACGCCACACCGGACGAAGTTGCGCAGGTTCTCGACGTTTTGTGGGGAGGCCCGGAGACCCTGATCGTGGTCAGCTCCGACCTTTCACACTTCCTGTCCTACGGCAGCGCGCAGTCCGTGGACGCCACGACTGCCCGCAGCATCCTGCAACTGGACACCACGATCACACACGAGCAAGCCTGCGGCGGAACACCGATCAATGGACTACTGGTAGCGGCGCGTGCACACCATCTGGAGCCCCGGCTGCTGGGACTGTGCAACTCGGGCGATACCGCCGGGGACAAGGGACGCGTGGTCGGCTATGCAGCTTTTGCGTTCACCGAGAAGCAGCATGTTACCCATTGACGCGGGTGCAACGCTGCTCCCGATTGCGCGGGCGACCATCGCCGGCGCCTTGGGGCGGCCCGTGGCCGCCCCGATGGATGCTCCCTGGCTGCTGGAACCAGGCGCCAGCTTTGTCACGTTGACACAGAGTGGTGGGTTGCGCGGCTGTATGGGTACCCTGGAAGTCCGCCAATCCCTGCTGGCGGACATCCAAAACAACGCACTGGCGGCGGCTTTTCACGATCCCCGCTTTGCCCCGCTGACAGTACAAGAACTGGAGGCAACCGACATTGAAGTCTCCGTTCTTTCAGCCCTGCAACCCATGCGCTTTGGCAGCGAGGCGGATGCGCTGTCCCAGTTGCGGCCGGGCATGGACGGTGTGGTGTTCGCGTCCGGCCACCATCGCAGCACGTTCTTGCCCCAGGTATGGGAACAGCTCCCCGACCCCCAAACCTTTATGGCGCACCTCAAGCGCAAGGCCGGGCTTGCGGCCGATTTCTGGGCCGATGGAATCACCCTGCAGCGCTACACGGTGACACATTGGACAGAGCCTGCCGATAGGCCGTCACATGCAAGCTAGCCACTACCCCGCCCGCTATTGGCACGCTATTGCCGATGGTCGTGTGCAATGCGATCTGTGCCCTCGAGACTGCAAGCTGCACGAAGGCCAGCGTGGCGCCTGCTTTGTGCGTATGCGCGAGCAGGACCAGATGGTTCTGACCACCTACGGCCGTTCATCCGGGTTCTGCATCGATCCGATCGAGAAAAAACCCCTGAACCACTTTTACCCCGGCAGCAGCGTCCTTTCCTTCGGCACGGCCGGTTGCAACCTGGCCTGCAAGTTCTGCCAAAACTGGGACATCAGCAAGTCCCGTGACATGGACAGCCTGATGGACCAGGCCTCTCCCGATGCCATTGCCGCGGCGGCTGAAAGATACGGTTGCAAGAGCGTCGCCTTCACCTACAACGACCCCATCGTCTTTGCTGAGTATGCGATGGACGTGGCCGACGCCTGCCACGCACGTGGCATCCAGACCGTGGCGGTTACCGCTGGCTATGTGCACACCCCGGCGCGGCACGATTTTTTCTCCAAGATGGATGCGGCCAACGTGGACCTGAAGGCTTTCACCGATGATTTCTACTTCAAGCTCACGGGTTCGCATCTACAACCCGTGCTCGACACCCTGCTCTACTTGCGCCAGGAAACCTCTGTCTGGTTCGAAATCACCACCTTGCTGATCCCAGGCCACAACGACTCTGACGCCGAGATCACGGCGCTGAGTGAATGGGTGGCGCATACGCTGGGTCCCGATGTGCCCCTGCATTTTTCAGCCTTCCATCCAGACCACAAGATGCGGGATGTACCCGCCACCCCATTGGCCACCCTGGTGCGGGCACGCCACATCGCACTGCGAGCCGGTCTGCACCATGTGTACACCGGCAACGTACACCACCACGACGGCGACACCACGCTGTGCGCCGTGTGCAAGACACCCTTGGTTGAACGCGACTGGTACCAAATCCGGCAATACCATTTGACCGGCACCGGGCATTGCCCGACCTGCGGAACAGCGTTGGCGGGACGATTTGGGCAGCATGCCGGGAACTTTGGCAGGCAACGGATGCCGATTGCGATTAGCGCCCGGGAATAGAAAAAGCCCCGTAACTCAGAGAGCTACGGGGCCATTCATTTTCTGGCGGAGCAGGCGGGATTCGAACCCGCGGAGGGTTTTACCCCTCGCACGCTTTCCAGGCGTGTGACTTAAACCGCTCATCCACCGCTCCAGAGCCTTCGATTTTAACCTGCCTTTGGTGCTCTTTTAAGACAAAAGGTCCAGTGGACGCATAAAAAAGTACTTTAGCGAATCACGGCCAGCGTGTCGAGTCTGCTGGCGCGAACCGTCTTCAGGGTTAAGGCGGCATTGCGGATGTCTCCCTTGGCGTCAAACGAAATCGGGCCCGTGACACCCTTGAAATCGGTAGTCGCCGCCAACACAGGCAGGTATTTCACCGGATCTGCGGATCGGGCCTTGACCATGGCGCCGACCATGACACGGACTGCGTCATATGTGTAAGGTGCGTAGACTTGGATATCGGTACCAAACCGGACCTTGTACCGGGCCTTGAACGCATCCAGATCTGCCCGTCCTTCGCCTTCCACGCCACCGGCCTGCGCACAAACTACCTGGTCATCGGCAATCGCGTCTCCAGCCAGGTTCATCAGCTCTTCGGTGCAAATACCGTCACCACCGACAAACTTGGCCGTTATTCCCAGGGACTTCATCTGTTTGAGCATCGGTCCGGCAACAGCATCCATGCCACCGAAAAAAATCACGTCAGCTTTCTTGCCCTTGATAGTGGTCAGAATGGCGCGGAAGTCTGTCGCCTTGTCGGCAGTGAACTCCTTGGCCACCACTTTCGCGCCAGCGGCCAGCACGGCCTTCGAAAAATCGTCGGCAACGCCCTGCCCGTAGGCTGTTCGGTCATCGATAACGGCAATGGCTTTGCCTTTGAGGGTACCCACGGTGTATTTACCCAGGGTGGCACCCAACCGCGCATCGTCCGCCACTAGACGGAAAGCCGTCCTGAAGCCCTGGCGTGTGTACTGGGGATGGGTGGCCGAAGGCGATATCTGGGGAATACCCGCATCGCTGTACAACCTGGACGCGGGGATCGTGGTGCCGGAGTTCAGGTGCCCGACAACGCCAGCGACTTTTGCATCGACCAATTTCTGGGCAACCGAAGTGCCTTGCTTGGGGTCGGCTGCGTCATCCTCGGCCATCAGTTCCAGCGTAACCTTTTTGCCGTCAATAGTGACGCCTGCCGCATTCAGCTCTTCGACTGCCAGGCGGGCTCCGTTTTCATTGTCCTTCCCCAAATGCGCGACGGCACCGCTGGTCGGGCCCGCATGGCCAATTTTCACGATGGTGGAAGCCGATGCGTTCGCCTGCCCCGGTGCTATGGTGTCGTCTTTCTGGCTGCAGGCGGCCAGCAGACTGGCGACAACAAGCAACAAGACAACGGGTTTCAACGGGATATGCATAGGACTCCTGAGCACGGACTCATGTGTAATGTTGGGCCATGCGGCGTATGGCATTCGAAACGGCAGCCTCGACGGCCTCTTCCATGTCGTGTTGCATCCGCGGCGCCGCAGTCCGCAAATGCTGCTCAACGACCGCCTGCAGCGATGCGCGTAACTGCTGTTCCAGGCGCGGTTTCAGGGCTTGCAGGACCTGCTCCACCAATTCGTCGCGATCGACCGCGGGCGGGGATTTTGGCAACCCCGGTCTAACGACCTCGGTCAGGGTGGGAACAAATCGGGGTGCGGCTTTATTCGTAGGCATCAGTCCGCAGGTTTCAAAGCCAGATCGTGGCGAGTAATCGGGTAGCCGCGCTCCGTGTAGTATTTCCAGCGACTGCGGGCTTGCGCGCGGTCGGTGGCATCGGTACTCACTACTTCAATCAACCGATCAAAGCGCTCAAAACCGTTGGGCACGGATTCCGCCAGGTTCACCAGCACACCGCGTTGATCGGGCGTCTGGCTGGTGTCGGTCACCAATACCAGCGGCGACCGGCTGTGGACTGAATCGCCGGCTGTGCCCAGACAGTGTGGCAAGAATTCCGTCGGTGACAGCGCCCACAAATCCGCATCCAGCTGCGCGATGGCGTCTGCATCTGCCACCACGACCACCTGGGCCCCACTGCCAACTGCTTTTCGCAACAATCGGCACGCGTAGCCCAGCTTGTCGGGCGCACCGAAGTGAAAAGCCAGCGCGGTCACTTGGAGTTTGCCTGGGTCATCAGGTATTCAACCAGGAGACCCACCGGACGACCGGTTGCGCCTTTGGCCGCGCCACTCTTCCAGGCCGTGCCGGCGATGTCCAGATGCGCCCATGGGAATTTGGAAGTAAAACGGTGCAGAAACTTCGCGGCCGTAATAGCGCCGCCAGCCCGGCCAGCCACATTGGCGACATCGGCGAAGCTGGTCTTCAAGCCCTCGGCATAGTCTTCGTCCAGCGGCATCCTCCAGCACAGATCCTGGGCGACCTCTCCTGCTGCAAACAGGGCGGCGCCCAATTCCTTCTGCGCGGCAAACAATCCACTGCGCACACCACCCAGGGCAATCACACAGGCGCCGGTCAGGGTCGCAATGTCCACCACCGCCGCCGGTTTGAACCGCTCGGCATAGGTCAGTGCGTCACACAATACCAGTCGCCCTTCGGCGTCCGTGTTGAGAATCTCGATGGTCTGGCCGCTCATGCTGGTCACCACGTCACCGGGCTTCACGGCCACTCCGTTGATCAGGTTTTCACATGCCGGGATCAAACCCACCACATTGATGGCGGGCTTCAACGCTGCCAATGAACGGAACACGCCCAACACACTGGCCGCGCCCGACATGTCGAATTTCATTTCATCCATCTCGGGGGCTGGCTTGATGGAAATGCCGCCACAATCAAACGTGATGCCCTTGCCCACCAGGACCGTAGGCGCCTGGGACTTGGCTGCGCCACTGTATTTCAGAATTACAAATTTCAGCGGCTGGTCGGAGCCCTGGGCCACGGCCATGAATGCACCCATGCCCAGTTTGGCCACTTCCTTGTGCCCCAATACCTCACAACTGATCTTGGGCAATTGCGCCAGTTCCTTGGCGGCCTCAGCCAACAGGGTCGGTGTGGCGTGGTTGGCGGGGCGGTTGGCCCACTCTTTGGCCAGTTCAGCGCCGATCACGATACCGGCCGCACGGTCAAACGACGCTTGCACCTCGGCTGCATTGGTAGTGGCAACCAGTACTTTGCTCAGCGTGCGGCCTTCGGGTTTGGATTTGGTGTGGGTGTACACATAGGTTGCGTCAGCCACCGCCGCGACCACGGCCCGCACCGCCTCTTCCCGGGCTGGAGTGGCAAAACAGATCATCAACTTCTTAAGCGACGGCGACTTGACGGACGCAACCGCCGCCAGCACCGCCGTGCGCGTGTCGCGCGCCGACCCGGAGCCTATGCCCACCAGCACCACTCGCGGCGCATTGGCCTGCACGGGACGGTACAGGGCCAACAGCTTTCCAGGTTTGGTTTCCAGGTCCGCTGACTTGAGCGCCTGCGCCACAAGCGCAGACAAATCGTCTTTCCCAGCCTTGAAATCTGCCGGCACCAGGATCACCAGTGCGTCGCATTTTTCGGTTGAGGCCGCTACCAGCCCCATGGGTTTGAGTTCAAAGTTCATAATTCAGGTTTTCCTTTGTCGCCATGTTATTCCATTCCTCCCTCCGCAAAGAACTCGCGCGCAGTTTTGGTGCCACCCTGGTAGTGCTGATCACAGTGGTCATGACCATGACGCTGATCCGCACACTGGGTGAGGCCGGACGGGGTGTATTCAACCCCTCGGATGTGATGATTATCATGGGCTACACGGTGCTGTCCGACATGCCCACCATTTTGTCCATGTGCCTGCTCATCGCCGTGCTCAGCGTACTGACCCGCATGTTTCGCGACAGTGAAATGGTGATCTGGTTTGGCAGTGGACACAGCCTGACCTCCCTGATCAAACCCCTGTTCCGCTTTGCCTGGCCCATTCTGCTGGTCATCACGGCACTGGCCCTGTTGATACTGCCCTGGGCCTATGGGCGCATTGAGGACATGCGGGACCGCTATGAGAAACGGGGCGATCTGGCCCGCATTGAGCCAGGCCAGTTTCAGGAATCGGCCAGTGGAGAACGTGTGTTTTTCATTGAAAAAGATGCCAGTGGCACCCAAGCTGGCAGCAACGTCTTCATTGCCACGCACAAGCTGGACAAGGAAACCATCACCTCGGCGCGCAGCGGGCATATCGAGATCATCAACGGCGAAAAGTTTCTGGTCCTGCAAAACGGGCAGCGTCTGGAAAAGGTTGCGGGCAAGCCCGACCTGACCGTGGCCGCATTTACCACCTACGGTGCCCAGGTGGATGCCGACGACCAGTCGGCCCGCAGCTTCGTTCCGTCGGCGGCCAAAAGCACTCTCGAACTCCTGGCGAGCCCGACCAAGGCGCACCTCGCAGAACTGGCCTGGCGTGCCGGACTGGCGCTCGCCGCCATCAATTTTGTCGTCATCGGCCTGGCGGCTGCAGGCGTCAACCCCCGGGTAGGTCGCACCGCCAACCTGGGCTTTGCCTTTGGTGCCTTTGTCGTCTACTTCAATCTGCTGATCCTGGGCAAAAGCTGGATCGAAACCGGCCAGGTGCAATTTGCTGCCTATCTGGTCGCCTTGCATGGGGGCGCGCTGGCCCTGGCCCTGCTATGGCTCACCAAACGCAATAACAACTGGGTCTTCAGACTCCCGGGCGCAACCCGGCGCGCCAGCCGCACACCTGCAGGCGCACCGTGAAAACTGTACGACGCCTACTGTATGGGGAAGTCATCCTCGCCGTCATCCTGGTCACGCTGGGCTTCGTCACGCTGTTCTATTTTTTTGACTTCGTCGAAGAACTGCAGGCGGTTGGCAAACACAAGGCCACCGGCTATACCGTGGCGCAGGCACTTCTCTATGTCGGGTTGATGTTGCCCAGCCATTTGTATGAGCTGCTGCCCATCACCGTGCTGATTGGCACGATCTTCGTGATGGCGCGTCTGGCGCAAAGCTCCGAATTCACCATTCTGCGCACCAGCGGGCTTGGCCCCTGGCTGGCGCTGCGCACCCTGCTGGCACTGGGCCTGGGGTTTGTGGCCTTTACCTTTGCCGTCGGTGACTACGTTGCCCCGATGGCAGACAAAACCGCACAATTGTTGAAATCACGCTACCAGGGCAAAGTCACGGTCGGCAAGACCGGCGCCTGGCTCAAGGAGCGACAGGCCTACAGCCACTATGCGGTGAACGTGGGTGCCCTGGCGCCCGACGCCAGCATGCGCGACGTGCGTATTTTCGAATTCGACAACCAGGGCATTCTGGTGTCCATGACCGAAAGCCAGACGGCCAGGTTCGGCAAAGACGACTCGTGGCTTCTCAACCAGGCGGACCATACCGAATTCACCAGTACCGATTCCAATGCCTCGCGGGTGGACCGCACCGTGATTGAGACCTTTCGCTGGCCCACCCAGATCAGCTCCGAAATGGTCGCTACGGCCGTGCTGCGCCCGGAACGCATGGGGACCATTGACCTGTTCCAGTACATGCGCCACCTGGATGCCAACGGCCAGTCGGCACAAAAGTACGAGATCCAGTTCTGGAAAAAGGTGTTCTACCCCCTGAGTTGTCTGGTCATGGTGGTGCTGGCCCTGCCCTTTGCCTACCTGCATTTCCGTTCCGGCAGCGTTGCGACCTATGTGTTTGGCGGCGTGATGGCGGGCATCAGCTTTGTGTTGCTCAACAATGTGCTCGGAGATCTGGGCGCGCTGCGCGGGTGGCAGCCCTGGATTACCGCGGCCTTGCCGGGCCTGATCTATTCCTTTTTCTCACTGACGGCCTTCACCTGGCTGGTTATACGACGATGAACACAGCGCCTGCCGAACGCGGCATCATTCTGTTTGCCCACGGCTCGCGGGACCCCTTGTGGCACAAGCCTATCGAAGCGGTGGCAACCCAGATCGCAATGCTGTCCCCCGCCACACCCGTGGTCTGCGCCTACCTGGAACTGAGCAAGCCCGACCTGCCTACTGCCGCCCTCGTCCTGCTGAATCGTGGTGTGCATGCCGTCACGATCCTCCCGCTGTTTCTGGGCGTGGGCAAACACGCGCGAGAAGACCTGCCGCTTTTGGTGGATGCGCTGCAGGCCAGCCACCCGAACGTGCAGTTCACCCTGCAGCCTGCAGTCGGTGAAGACAGCCGACTGGTACGGCTGCTGGCAGAAATTGCCCTGGACGGCCGTTAGAAAGCATCATTTCCGGCATAATGAATCTCTTCTTTAGTTGAGATTCGATATGAACCTGCACCAATTCCGTTTTGTCCAGGAAGCCGTCCGACGCAACCTCAACCTGACCGAAGCCGCCAAAGCCCTGCATACTTCACAGCCCGGGGTCTCCAAAGCCATCATCGAGCTGGAGGAAGAACTGGGCATAGAAATTTTTGCCCGACACGGCAAGCGCCTGAAACGCGTGACCGAGCCTGGCCAGCATGTGCTCAAAAGCATTGACCTGATTCTGCGTGAAGTGGGCAACCTGAAGCGTATTGGCGAGCAGTACAGCGCCGAAGACAGCGGCACACTGTCCATCGCCGCCACCCACACCCAGGCGCGTTATGTGCTGCCGGAAAAGGTTGCGGCCCTGCGCGCTGCCTACCCCAAGGTCAACATCAGCCTGCACCAGGGTTCGCCGGACCAGGTGGCCCGCATGCTGATCGACGAAGTGGCCGAGATCGGTATTGCCACCGAGTCCCTGGCCGACTACACCGAACTGGTGACCCTGCCATGCTACGAATGGCAGCACATGCTGGTGCTGCCCACCGACCACCCGCTGGCGCGCAAGGAGCGCATCACGCTGGAAGACATTGCGCTCGAACCGCTGATCACCTACCACCCGTCGTTCACCGGCCGCACCAAGATCGACCAGGCCTTTGCCACCCGCAAGCTCGAACCCCGTATTGCGCTCGAAGCCATCGATTCGGACGTGATCAAGACCTATGTACGCCTGGGCCTGGGCGTGGGTATTGCAGCCGAGATGGCTGTACGCGATGTGATCGATGACGGCGGCAAGAGCGGCCTGGTGGTGCGCCCCGGTGGCAGCCTGTTTGGCCAGAATGTGGCCCGGGTGGCTTTCAAACGCAGCGCCTACCTGCGCAATTTCGTGTACACCTTTGCCGAGCTGCTCAGCGACCGCCTGGACCGCAAGCTGATTGCCCGCGCCATGGATGGCCACACCGAGAACTACGACTATTGAGACCCTGCGGACATGACTCCCACCCTCACCTCCCGCCTGCCCAACGTAGGCACCACCATTTTTTCCGTAATGTCGGCACTGGCCGTGCAGCACAAGGCCGTCAACCTGGGCCAGGGCTTTCCCGACTTTGCCTGTGATCCGGCCCTGGTCAACCATGTTACGCAGGCCATGCAGGCTGGTCATAACCAGTACCCGCCCATGCCGGGCATCCCCCAGTTTCGGGAAGCCATAGCCGGCAAGATCGAGGCCTTGTACGGCCGAAGCTATCGCGCTTCGGATGAGATCACCATCACCGCCGGTGCCACCCAGGCCATCATCACCGCCATCCTGGCTGTGGTGCACCCCGGTGACGAGGTCATTGTGCTGGAACCCTGCTACGACAGCTACGTGCCCAACATCGAGCTGGCCGGCGGCATCGCCGTGCGCGTGCCGCTGACGCCGGGCAGCTTCCGGCCCGACTTTGACAAGATAGCTGCTGCGATCACATCCAGGACCCGCGCCATCATCGTCAACAGCCCGCACAACCCCAGCGCCACCGTGTGGACACGCCAGGACACGCTGCGCCTGCAGGAAATACTGGCGCCCACCAACGTTCTGCTGATCAGCGACGAGGTCTACGAGCACATGGTGTTCGACGGCGCCCCGCACGAAAGCGCGGCCCGCTACCCCGGCCTGGCTGAGCGCGCCTTCATCGTCTCCAGCTTTGGCAAGACCTACCACGTGACCGGATGGAAGGTCGGCTATGTGGCAGCCCCGGCCTCCATGATGGCCGAGTTTCGCAAGGTGCACCAGTTCAATGTGTTCACCGTCAACACGCCCACGCAGTACGGACTGACCGCCTACATGGCAGACCCGGCACCGTATAACGACCTGCCCGCTTTCTACCAGCGCAAACGCGACCTGTTCCGCGCCGGCCTGACGAAAACCCGCTTCAAACTGCTGCCCAGCGAAGGCACGTACTTCCAGTGCGTGGACATCTCAAACGTCAGCGATCTGGGCGAGGCAGACTTCTGCCAGTGGCTGACCGCCGAGGTGGGCGTGGCCGCCATTCCGTTGTCGGCCTTTTACGGCAACGGGTTCGACCAGCGCGTGGTGCGCTTCTGCTTTGCCAAACAGGATGCCACATTGCTCGCCGCCCTGGATCGGCTCAAAACGCTATAGATATAGTAGCTAATCAGTAAGGAATGACGAGGGCTACAAGCACTTTTCTGTCATTGCAATCCAGCCCGGCAGTGCTTCGGCCGGCATGGGTCGCGCAATGCCATAGCCCTGGGCCACATCGCAACCATTCTGCGCAAGCCAGCTCAGGTCAGCCGGCGTTTCAGCGCCTTCGGCGGTGACGGTCAATCCCAACTCGTGGCTCAGCAAAATGGTAGACCGAACGATGGCCGCGTTCTTCGGCGACCCGGCGACCGCCGTCACAAAGGACTGGTCGATCTTCAACTCGTGCACCGGCAAGGTCTTCACATAGCCCAGCGATGCCTGGCCGACACCATAGTCGTCAATCGAAAGTTTGACACCCAACTGGAACAGTTCGGTCAGGTGCGACAGTGCCAGTTCGGGTTCATCCATCAAGGCACTTTCGGTAATTTCCAGACACAAACTGGCCGGTGCCAGCTGGTGCAGTTCCAGCCAATCCCGCACCTGCGTCACCAGATTTGGACTGAGCATGTCCAGCGCCGAGAGATTGGCCGAAACCACGAGTTCCAGACCGTCGCGGCGCCACTGGGCCGCCTGCGCGATGACGCGCTCCAGCACCCATGGCGTGATTTCGCGGATAAACCCGGTCTGCTCGGCAAACGGAATGAAATGGATCGGTGAAACCAGCCCGCGCACCGGATGCTGCCAGCGCAACAGCGCCTCAGCGCCAACAATCTTTCCAGTGACCATATCCAGCTTGGGCTGGTAGTGCAGCACGAACTCCTGACGCGCCAGGGCCTCGCGCATCTCGCCGACCAGCGACAATTGCTCGTGGACCGGCTGGCCGCCGCTGCCGGACGCAAACGCGAAACCGGTGTGGCGCCGTTTGGCCAGAGCCATGGCCTGGTCCGCACCACGCAGCAATTCGGTCACGTCATTGGCATCCTGAGGGTACAGCGCAACCCCCAGGCTGCCGCCAATGTCCAGACGCTGCCCGTCCAGGGTGACCGGCCGGTTCAGTATGGCAAGAACCGACCGTGTAAAGGCTAGGGCTTCTTCCTTGCCGGCACCGCACAACAGGAACGCGAATTCGTCACCCCACAGCCGGGCCAGTAGCGTGGGTGCCGGCGTAATCTGGCCGAGGAGCGTGCCAATCTCGATCAGCAACTGATCTCCCACCCCATTGCCCAGTGCATTGTTGATGGACGCAAATCGGTCAATATTGAGAATGGCCACGGCTCCGCTGCCATGGTTCAGACGTTGCCCCAGTGCCTCCAGAAAGCGCGTGCGATTGGCCAGGCCGGTCAGGGTATCTTCATAGGCTAGGCGAAGAATTTTCTCTTCGCGGCTGGCGACGCGTTCGCGCATGTGGTCAAAGCTCAGGGCCAGTTGCCCGATCTCGTCCCTGGGCATGGCGGGCATGGGTTGAGAATAGTCACCCGACTCGATACGGCGCGCAGAAACCGACAGTTCGTCGAGTGGCCTGACAATTCTGCGGGCCAGCATCACACTGCCGCCCGCAAACAGCAGTACACCACCCAGAATCACCACCAACAACACGTTTTGCAGGCGCTGGTAGGGCGCCTGGGCCTGCTCCAGTGATCGCTGCAGCACCACCGACACATCTTGCCCCAATGGCAACTGCACGGTCTGGAAATGGTCCGCACCGATTGCCAATTCCCAGGAGTCACCGCCGGGGGCGTCCTGCAAAGCGCCTGCCAGCACGGTCTGCTTGGCCGCGTCCAAAGAAGACGCCAGCACGCTGACCTCCGCGCCCTGGCGACGCACCACGCTCACGGTCAGCCCGATGACTTCCGACAAGCCGTTGGCCCACTGGTCATCGACCTGAAAACCCATGCCGACCCAGGCGATGAGCTTAGGGGCCAGTATGGGGACGAGCACGAGCTGGTACAGATACCCGTCCTTCATCTGCCGGAACCCCGAGCTTTTGCCCGACGCTTGCGCATTGGTCAGCAGATCCTCAAACTGGAACGACCGCGGCACGGTGAGTTGCTGCTGGGTGTCGGCAATGACCTGACCGTCGGTGCTGATCACCATCATCACCTGGGCACCGATGCGCAGGCCATGGTTGCGAATGACCGAGTGCACGGTGGGCCGGTCCTGCGTGGCTATAGCTTCGCGAAAGGCAAAATCACCGGACAGCACTGTGGCCGCCGTTTCCAGCTGGCGCTGGTTCTGCTCCACCAGCCGCTGAAATATACGCGTGCCCACCGCCAGCTCCCGGGCCGTTTCGCTGGCCACCATACGCTGGTTGCTACCGCTGACCAGTCCCACAATCAGCCCCATGACCAACAACAGCAACCCGACAAACACGACGACGATGCGACGTTGAAGCGTCCTCAAAATCATGGTCAGTACTTGTCTGAATCAACCGGGGGTTTGAGTTTGACCACCCGGGCATGGATGTCGGCCACCAAGGCCAGTTTGGTGGGCGCAGCACCGGGACGAATCTCGATGTCCCGCAGGGTCCATTCACCCACCTGCCGCGGATGCCAGACGCGCAGGCGATAGCTTCCCGCAGGCACGTTGCGAAGAACGGCGTGGCCCGTAGCATCCGTCCTGGCAAAGTACGGTGTGTTCACCACCAGTACATAGGCCTCCATCCAGTCGTGGATGTTGCAGCCAAGTGCCACCTCTCCAGGCTTGTCAAACAGCACTGGCAGCACAGGCTTTCCGGCGTATAGCTTGATCTCGAATATCTTCGGCGAAGAAAAAGAATAAATATGGTGCTTGAAGGCGTCGCGGTTTGGAAACTCGACCATGGTTCCGGTCTCGACAATGGAGACATAGGGAATGAACTCACGGTCCCGCTGCTCAATGGTCACCGTGCGTTGGCCCTTGGGAGCCACGCCGGCAACCGGCTCGACCACCACCGCTGCATCTTCAACCGGGCGCCCTGCCGATGTCAGTACCGTCGCGTCAACGGTGGCGGCGACCGCACGGGCGCAAAGCAGCACAAGTGCCAGTCGCAAGGCAACGAGGCCGGGCCTCATGGCGCTAGTTTGATGGCCGGTGCGATCTGCCAGATTTCAGTGCCCAGGGCTCCATCGCGGTAGCTCAGGGCGTGCCAGACCTTTACCGGCGTCGTACCCCCATATTCGGCCAAGGCATGAACGGTGGCACCCTTGGCATTGGTGTAGGCTTCGAGCGGGCTGAATTTCGCCGGTCGCGGCGCGCCCGCATTGGCGGCGATGAATTTCTGCCAGACCGCCTTGATCTGGTCTTTTCCACGGTAGCGACCATCCAGCGGACCGCCGATCCAGTCCATAAAGGCATCTTCGTCATAGTCGCGCATCAGCCCATCGAGATCGCCGGCAGCGACCGCGTTCAGATGCGCCTGGGCACGGGCTTCGTCCAGCGGACCGGCAGACGCCAGGTGCGTCGCCAAGCCCCATACGGAAAGTGCTGCGATCAACACTGAAAAACTTCTTGGGGTTCGAGTCATTTCAATCTCCAGTTAACTGTCAAAACGCATGGCTCTGATGAAACATCGCAATTCATCATAGCCCACACGCAGGCACGGGGACATCGAGGCAAGACATTGGTAGCATCTAGGCATCTTCATGGCGTGTAAACCGGTTCGCCACATGCCACAACCTGTCCATCGGAGTAAGTCTTTTGATGCCCCCCCTGCTCATCCATTGCCTGGCCACGACACTCGCCGCATCCCTTTCCTGTATGGCCCTGGCAGCAGCGCCCGCTGGAACCTCCCCGGTGGGCGGATACAACCAACCGCCCAAAGACATCCTTGACGTCATGCAGGCGCCGTCGCCGGCCACTCCCGTGGTCAGCCCGACGCTCGACACCATACTGTTGGTGACCCGCCAGGACTATCCAAAAATTTCCCAGGTATCGACGCCGTTTCTGCGCCTTGCCGGTGCACGGGTAGAGACCCAAAACCGGAGCAAACATGACCGGGCCGGCGGCAATGGAACACGCGTTTGTGTGACAGGCTTCGAGCTGGTAAACGTTGCCACTGGGGCCAAGACACCCGTAGCACTTTCGCCCGACGCCTGCCCCGATGCTCCCTATTGGTCCGCGGACGGACAGCGTTTTGCATTTGCCAACATCACCGCGGATTCGGTCGAACTGTGGGTAGGCGAGGCCAGCAACGGCAAGGTCCATCGCGTGCCCGGTGCGCGCTTGAACCCGATGTTGGGTGGCGAAGTGCAATGGATGCCGGACCAGAAAACCTTGTTGGTCAAACTGATTCCCGCCCAGATTGGTGCGCCGCCGCCAGAACCCCTGGTTCCTCAGGGCCCCAGCATTCAGGAGTCCGCGGGCGAAAAAGGCCAGAGCAGCACCTACGAAAAGCGTGACACGCTGAACAACCCGCACGACGAAAACCTGTTCGACTATTACGCGGCCACCCAGATGGCACTGGTCGATGCTGCGACGTCGGCCATCATCCCCATCGGGAAACCGGGAAATTTCGATGCGGTCGTGCCCGCACCTGATGGAAGGCATTTGCTGGTCACCGCCATTCACAGACCCTATTCCTACCTGACAACCTACCACCGGTTCCCAAAAGATGTTCAGGTGTGGGATACCGCGAACCGGGTGAACACCGTTGCGCGCACGATCACGTCACGCCCATTGGAAGACCGGGTCCCCATTCACGGCGTGCCGGTCGGTCCCCGCGAGTTTGCATGGCGCGCCACCGAACCCGCAACGCTGGTCTGGGCCGAAGCCCTGGACGGCGGTGACTGGAGCGTCACGGTGCCCGCACGCGACAAACTCATGATGGCCAAGGCGCCATTCCAAGTGCCGGCGACAGAAATTGCCCGGACCGAACAGCGCTTTGCCGGCCTGCTGTGGAGCGCGCGGCCCAGCATGGCACTCCTGCAGGAATACGACCACAACCGCCATTGGGAACGCACCCATATCGTCAACGTCGATGACGCACAGCAAAAGCCACGCCTGCTGTGGGACCTGTCGTCCGAAGAGAAGTACGCCGACCCCGGCACCCCGCAGTTCCAGCGCCTGCCCAACGGTGCACGTGTGCTGCGCATGGACGGCGATGCCATCTACCTCTCCGGCGCCGGTGCTTCGCCACAAGGCGCACGCCCGTTTCTGGACCGCCTGGACCTGGCGACGCTGAAGACCGAGCGTCTGTTTCGCAGCGACGGCGATGCCTACGAACATTTTCTCGCGTTCAGCGGGGCCGACACGCGCTCGTTCATCACTTGGCGCCAAACCACCATCGACGCGCCCAATGCCTTCCGGCTCACGCTGGGACCAGCACTCCAGGCACCTGCTGGAGAAGCGGTCTTCAGCGCGACGCGTGTGGCCATCACCAGCATCCCCGATCCGACACCCGCGGTGCGGGCCATCAAGAAACAACTGGTCCAATACAAGCGCGCCGACGGGCTGGACCTGTCGTTCACGCTATACACCCCACCCGGCTACCAGCCGGGTACCCGCGTACCGACCATCCTCTATGCCTATCCGCTGGACTATGCTGACCCGTCCAAGGCGGGTCAGGTGACAGGTTCGCAAGCCACGTTTACCCGGCTGCGCCAACACCGGCTCCTGCTGCTGGCCGGTTATGCGCTGATTGAAAATGCATCCTTCCCCATTGTTGGCGACCCCAAGAAAGCCTACGACACCTACCTTGAGCAGCTGGTTGTCGATGCCAAGGCAGCTGTCGACGAGGCGGTGCGCATGGGTGTTGCCGACCCCGACCGCGTGGGCGTCACGGGACACAGCCACGGCGCACTGATGACGGTCAATCTGCTGGCCCACTCGAACCTGTTCAAGGCGGGAGCAGCCACCAGCGGCGCCTACAACAAGACCCTCACGCCGTTCGGTTTTCAGAACGAGCGCCGTTCCATATGGCAGGCGCCTGAGGTCTACAAAAAGGCCTCCCCTTTCTTCTACGCCGACACGCTGAAGACCCCTATTCTTCTGGTGCATGGTGCAGAGGATGCGAACCCGGGCACTACGCCGTTGCAATCGAGCAAACTCTATGAAGCGATCCGGGGCAACGGCGGCACGGCGCGACTGGTCATGCTCCCCCACGAGCCGCACTGGTATGCGGCTCAGGAGTCCAACGAACAACTCGTCTATGAGATGGTCCGCTGGTTCGACCGTTACGTCAAAGGCGCCACCAGCAAGGCAACAGCGACCGGTAGCGATACTCCCGGTAGCGCTCGTCCAGCAGGATGATGGTGCCGGTGTCCGTCGGGGTGCGAATCACGCGCCCGGCGGCCTGCACGACCTTCTGTATGCCGGGGTAGACATAGGTGTAGTCGTAACCCCGGCCGAAGCGGGCCTGCATGCGCTGGCTGATCGCCTGGTTGACGGCATCAAACTGCGGCAGACCCAGGGTGGCGATAAAGGCGCCGATCAACCGCCTGCCCGGCAGGTCTACGCCTTCACCGAACACGCCGCCCAGCACGGCAAAGCCAATGCCCTGCCCTTGCGCATCAAACTGCTGCAGGAAGTCATGGCGGCTGGCCTCACCCATCTGGCGCTGTTGTGCCCAGATCGGCACGGCCGGGTGGCGCGTTTGCAGCCGCGCGAGCGCCAGTTCCAGATAGTCAAAACTGCTGAAAAAAGCCAGGTAATTGCCGCACTGCAGCTCAAACTGCCGCGCCATCGTATCGACCAGCACGTCCAACGAGGCCATGCGGTCATCCCGCCGGGTTGACACCGGTGCAATGGATACGGTCAGTTGCGCCGGGTCGAACGGGCACGCAACCTCCAGCGACTGCGTGGTCTCGGGCGGGCCCAGCAGATTGATGTAATAGTCCGCCGGATTCAGCGTGGCCGAAAACAGCACTAAGGAATCCGCCGCTTCCACGCGCGCCCGGATGAAGTGGGCCGGCACGATGTTGCGCAGCGCCAGCCTGCCCGCTTCCACGAAACCTTGCGCCGGCGCGGTTGCCAGATCCAGCTCGCACAGGGAATGCTCACCAAATTCATCGGCCAGCGTGGCAAAGGCCAGGGTCTTGAAATAGAACGGCAACCAGGCACCATGGGTTTCAGCAGCATGGTCGTTCAGGTATTCACCGACCGCGCTGTTGAGTCGTTGCAGGCTGCGCAACCAGTCTTCGGGCATGGCGTCCAGCAGCTTCCAGGTGGCCGGTGGTTCCGCACGCTCGGCCGCCATCTGCAAGAGCTGCCACTGGTTAAGCAAGTCGGCCACCCTGCCACGCAGCACAGGAGGCATGGCCGGGTGGATGTCCACCGTCTCGCCGTGGGTCAGGTCTGCGCTGTACATGCTGCAGGCCCGGCTGTAGAGGTTGTGCGCCTCATCCACCAGCACGCTGACCCGCCATTTGTTGTTGGCCGTCAGTGCGTACAGCATGGCACTGCGGTCAAAGTAGTAGTTGTAATCGCCCACCACCACGTCGGCCCATCGCACCATCTCCTGGCCCAGGTAGTACGGGCACACCGTGTGCGCCAGTGCCACGGTGCGCAGGCTTGGCTGGTCCAGCCAGCCCTGCTGCGCGGCGGCCTGGCGTGCCGCGGGTAGCCGGTCGTAGAAGCCCTGGGCCAGTGGGCACGACTGGCCGTGGCAGGCCTTGTCCTTGTGTTCACACGACTTGTCCTTGGCCACCAGTTCCAGTACCCGCAAGGGGAACGCCGATGCGTGGCCGGTACCCGCGCGTGCGCCGCGTAGCTTGTGCAGCGCCTCCAGCGCCACCTGGCGCCCGGGCGTCTTGGCGGTCAGAAAGAACAGCTTGTCGACACCGCGCTCGGGCATGGCGCGCAGGGCCGGAAACACCGTGCCAATGGTCTTGCCAATACCGGTGGGTGCCTGCACCAGCAGCGGGCGGGACTGCACGCAGGCCCGGTACACCGCACCCGCCAGGTCCCTCTGCCCGGGGCGAAACGGCAACTGCGGAAACTCCAGCGCCTGCAGCGCCGCGTCGCGCGTGCGCCGGTGCGTCTGTTCGCTGTGCGCCCAGCCCAGAAAGCAGGTGCACAGGGCGCCAAAAAACGCCTGCAGATCGGCGGCCGACCACACCTCGGTCATCGGGTGCTCGGTCTGCTCCACCACATCAAAGTACACTAGGCTCAGCGTGATTTCGGGCAACGCCCGGCTGTGGCACATCAGCCAGCCATAGACCTTGAGCTGCGCCCAGTGCAGCGCGCGGTGGTTGGGCGCAATGGCCGCCACCGCACCACGAAAGGTCTTGACCTCCTCGAGCACGTTGCGCGCCAGGTCATAGCCATCGGCCCGGCCACTCACCCACAGACTGGTCGCTGCGCCGGAGCCTGTAAACGTGCCAGTGAGCGTGACCTCGGCCTCATGGCCCGGCGGGCGGCGACTGGCAACCAACTGGTGCCCTTCGCGCCCCTGCTGCGCGGTGGGTGATGGGGTGAAGCGCAAGTCCAGATCGCCCAACTTGGCAGCAAACTCACACAGGTTGCGCACCGAGACGGCGTAGGCTCCGTCGGCTTCAAAGTCCGCCACATCGCTAACCGCTACCAGGCTCATGGTGGTGGCTCGGCGGGTGCATCCGGATCACGCTCCGTGAGCATGGATTGGTCGGGACCGTCCGTTCCCATGTCGGCGCTGGCGCGCAAGGGGGTGGACTTTGCCAGCACCATCCACAGCGCAAACGGCAGGTCTGCCACCGCGCGCTTGGGTGCATTGCGTGCGACCTCCAGCCGCTCTCCTTGCCACAGCAGCACGCCGCACTCGACGGGTATCTCGTCGGCCTCGGCAATGGGCTTGCCCTTGCGGTCGCAGCCCAGCACATACCAGCACTGGCCACCCGCATCCAGGTAGCTGTCGCGCTTGTCCTGGGACTTGAGATCGCCCAGCAGGTCGGCGCGGCTGACCTTGATCTCGTGCACCACCGGCTCCAGGTAGCCCGCCACTGTGGTGTTGCGAATGGAAAACACATCGGGCATGCAGATTTTCCAACGCGTTTTTTCATCGGGCTGGGCTGGCAGCCGTGCGCGTATGCTCAGGTCGGTCCAGACAATGCGGCCGTCGCGCAACATCTGCTGCGCCACCCGGTCCACCAGCGCCTCGTGCGCCGAGCGGGCCTGGCGGTTGGTGTGGAAGGCCTGAGCCAGAAACGCGATACCGGTGTCGGTCAAGCGCACCTTGTCGTGTCCGCTGGGCTCAATCCGCCGTTCCAGCAACCCGGCGGCCAGCAGCTCCACTTCCACACTGTCCTGGCAGGGCCAACCAGCGGAGCGGTAGATGTCGCGCAGCCGCCGGGCGTGGGTACGGCCCAGGGCAATCTCGTTGATGACGGTGGTACGGGACATGGGTACGTGGACAGGTGCGGAATGTGGCTATAGGATACTGTATGGACACACAGCTTGGCAATGGCCAGCGCATGGCGAACCGGTCAACCTGATGGCTGCAAGGGTATGGGTAGGCCTGCCTCTGCGGTTCATTGCTTGGACACCAATTTGCTATTGTTTATATAGCGATAAAGCCATATTTAACGAGGGCTAGCACCGGTTTTCACGCATAGATTTTGATGCGACTGGCGGCGCCCGTCTTGCGTTCTGTTACCCGGCAACAAACACGGTAAGCTACCCGCACCATGACGAAGCCACAGACGCTGACCATCACCGCCAATGACCAGCATCGCTTCAATGCGACCTTTTATCCCACCCCCGACACCCATGCACCAGTGCTCATCTTCCTTTCGGCGCTGGGGACGCCCGCCAAGGTCTATCGCCACCTCGGAAATGAAATGGCCCAACACGCGGTGCAGCTGTGTGCGCCCGACTGGCGGGGCATTGACAGCAGTTCCGTTCGGGCGGGCCGAGCCAGTGATTTCGGGTACCGCCATCTGGTCGAGCTGGATATTCCTGCCTTGATTGCCGCAGTGCGTCACCGCGCACCGCGTGCTCCGATCTGGCTGGGTGGTCACAGTCTGGGTGGGCAAATGGCGCTCCTTGCCGCCGCGGGCAACCCCGAGCACATTGCCGGTGTTGTGCTGATTGCCAGTGGCAGCGTGCATTTGCCCTGCTATCGGGGGAAGTTACGCTGGGGTGTACGGGTCTTGACGGCTTTGTCCGGCATCGTCGGACCTGTTCTTGGATACTTTCCGGGTGCGCGGATTGGATTTGGTGGCCGGGAAGCGGCAGGTTTGATGCGCGATTGGAGCCACGTTGCCCGCACGGGTGACTATCGCCCGGTTGGATCGCAGCTGGACTACGAACACCAGCTGCGCGCACTCGACAAAACGGTACTGGCAATTACATTCGCCGCCGATTCCTGGGCGCCTGCCCAAGCCACGCAGGCATTGCTCAACAAGGTCACGCGCTGCAAGCCCGTTCACCTGCATTGGGACGCGTCTGAGACTGAAGGCGTTGCCGTAGATCACTATTCCTGGATCAAACGCCCGCACCTGCTGGCATCGTCGATTGCCCAATTCATGCGCGAATCCAAGGCACGCCAACAGCCATTCCAGTAAAGGCAATCCTGTGAACCCTAAAGCACTTCTTGACCCCTGCGACGACGGTCAACCATGGCCTGTTGCACCGGGTGCAGCTTGTTTTCGAGTACCGCTGTGGCGATAACCATCGGGCCGTTTGCGCTGGCCACTTCCTGGGTGATTCTGCTGGTCTGCGCTGCCGTCGCAGCGGTGGTCGGCTACTTCGTCGGGCGACGCCAGCAGGTCCGTATCGGCGCCACCCTGACCGATATGCTGCTGGCCGCTGGCCTGGCCGCGCGCTTGGCCTTCGTCCTGGAGTGGTTTGAAAACTACCGCAGCGCGCCGTGGACCCTGCTCGATATCCGTGATGGCGGCTTCACCCCTTGGGCCGGTGTACTGGCCGCGGTCCTCGTCGCGCTGTGGCAAGGCTGGCGGCGCGTAGTGCTGCGGGGACCGCTGTTGCTGGGGCTTCTGGCAGGCACCCTGATGTGGTTCGTCTCGCCCGCGATTCTTCGCATGGGCACCGGTCCGGCGCTCTCCGATCTTGAAGAAATTTCACTCATGACGCTGCAGGGAGCGCCAGAAAGCCTGGCCAGTCTGGCCCATGGCCGGCCCCTGGTTGTCAACCTGTGGGCGACCTGGTGCCCGCCTTGCCGTCGCGAAATGCCGGTCCTTTCCGCAGCACAGCAGCAGCTTGCGGGGGTTACTTTTGTTTTTGCGAACCAGGGCGAAAACCCGGTCACCGTGCAGAAATACCTCACTGCGAGCCAACTGGTTCTTGCCAATGTGGTCCTGGACTCCCGCAAGAAACTGGGTGAACAACTGGGCTCAACGGCACTGCCCACCACGCTGTTCTTCAACGCCCGCGGCCGTCTGGTGGACGTCCACCTCGGCGCCCTGTCGTCGGCATCGCTGGCCAGAAAACTGGAACGCATTGAGGCGCCTGACTCCAACTGACCCGTCCATGGCTCGCCGTTTTGCTGACCGGTTATTGGAGACCCGCGCCTCTTCGCTTCACCATCCGCGCCGCCGCCAGCAAACCCAAAGGCAGGGCGATGAAGTGTGGCCAGATGAAGTAGCCGGGCTCATACGCCACCCAGCTGAAGGCAGGCTCAGCCGCATTCAGCGAATCGTGCACGGCGGTGCCCACCACATACAGCAGATAGGGCATGGCGGCCAGACCCACGGTTGCCATGGAGGTGCTTTTGACGGCGGTAAAGACCAGGTTGCCGCCTGCCACTGCGATCAGGAAGATCGGCAGGTGGCGCACGCCCACCATGGCCAGTGCGGCGCGCAGTTCGTCGTTGTCGTTGATCTGTATGGTCCAGCGCGCCAGCGCGGGTGGCGTGAGCCAATCGCCAACAACGGCGCCCACCAGCGCCAGCGCAGCGCCCATGAGCAGGGTCCATAGCCAGCGCATGGGGTGCCTCAGTTGCACTGCAGGCTGAGTGCCTGCAATGGCTCGCCCGAGCGGCTGTCGTGCACCACCAGGTTGACCTGGCGCGCATGCCCCGGCTGCGGCGCAATGCTGGCAAAGCTCAGCGTCTGTTCGCCCTCGTAGCGGCCCACCGGCACATATTGGCGCACCACAAAATCGTGCTGCAAAAATTCACCCTTGTTTTCACCGGCCTTCACCTTGGAGTTGTGCCCGTGCTCGGTGACGGTCCAGTAGGCACTCCAGTGGGACACACCATCGGCCGGAGTAACCCGCGCCGTGTACTGGTCGGTCTGCGCGATGCGCTGCATGGCAATCGTCGCCTGAGCGGCGGTGTTGCCTTGCGCGGCACGCGGGGCAGCGTTCAAGAATTTGGCACCCGAAAAGGACGCGGCGCGGCTGCCCTGCAACAGGCTGTCGGTCCGCCACAGCGGCCAGTCTTTGCCATCACGCACGATTTGCGGCGTGTAGATGTTGTTGAGGCGGTTGGCACGGGCCAATTCGTTTTGGCGCGCCGTGTTGGCCGGGGTGGCAAAGCGGTCGACCCAACCGATGTAATCCCAATAGCCGACATGAAAGGCCTGTGCCACCACTGCCTGCCCCTTGAGGGTGGACAGCCACTGGTCGGCTGGCGGGCAGGAACTGCAGCCTTCGGAGGTGAACAACTCGATGACCGGGGTGCGCTGCGCACCGGAACGTGCCTCGCACACGGTAGCCGTAGCCCAAGCCGGCGACACGGCCCCGATCAGGGCCGGCAACACGGCCAGCGCGCCAGGGGTTCGCAGCGCGCGCCGGTAACAGAGCAAAGTGTGGAGATGGTGCATGGCGGGTTCATCCAGTAGCAAGGCTACCCATTGGTCGGACGGACCCGCCTTTTCTTACAGCGCCTAGAACTTCATCCAGAGCCGGGCGAAGTACGACGCACCGTTCAGGCCGAACTGCACGCTGTCGTAGATGAAGCCGTTGTCGGTTTCATTGGGATCCTGCTTCGTGGGTTTGACGTTGAAGATGTTGTTGCCGCCAAAGGTCAGCTTGGTGTTGTTGTTGATGCTGTAGGTAAAGCTCAGGTCGGCCGAGGTCTTGGGCTCGTAGAAGGCGTTGGGCACGCCGTTTTCGGTGCCCGAGAAAGTGCCCAGGGTCTGGCTGCCAAAGTGGATGATTTTCAGGTTGGTTTCCCAGGCGCCACGGCTGTAGTCAAAGCCGATGGTGGCCTTGGTGCGCGGCCCGCCCTGCTCGATGAACAGGCGTTCGCGCTCCGACAACAGCACCGATTCATAGCCCTTGAGCGAGGCCGGTGCGTGCACATTGACCACTTCCGTCTGGCTCAGGTTCAGCGCCAGGTAGCTGGACAGTTTGCCGGCACCAAACGTGGCCTTGTGGGCCACCGTCAGGTCCAGCCCTTTGGTCTTGGTGTCGATGGAGTTCACAAAGAACTGGGCCTGCCCCACGCCGAGCGCAGCCAGACTGGCGCCCAGTGCCGGGTAGTTGTTGGCATCAAAACGGCCGGACAAGCCGATGCGGTCATCGATATTGATCTGGTACACGTCGGCCGTCATCGACAGCGTGTTGCTGGGCTTCAGCGTCATACCCAGCGTGAAGTTTCGGGAGTTCTCTTCCTTGAGCTTGGGAATGCCGGCGGCGTTGGCAATGGCGCCGCCGTTGGGGGCCAACACCACATCTTGCGGCACACCGCTGATGAAATCGGTGAAGGTGGACGAGAAGTAGACCTGCTGCAGCGACGGTGCGCGAAAGCCCGAGCTAGCGGAGCCCCGGAACAGCACGGAGTCACTGGCCTTGAAGCTGGCGGCCAGCTTGCCGGTGGTGGTGGAGCCAAAGTCGCTGTAGCGTTCGGCGCGCACAGCAGTTTGTACTTTGAGTTGCTGCGTCAAATCGGTTTCGATGTCGGCATACAGCGCGGTGCTTTCGCGGTTGCGGTTAGTGGCATCACCAGGCTGGAAGCCGGGGAAACCCTGGCTGCCGGCATTGCCACCGAAGCCCACGCCGTCGGCATCCACATACGAGCCAGTTTCGCCGGCGAAGATCTGGTAGTTTTCGCGGCGGTACTCGGCACCGAACGCGACGTTGGAGCCCAGGAAGAAGCCGTCAAAGAAGCGGCTGAAATCGAGGTTGGTGGTGGCCTGCGAAAACGAGAAGCCACCGGCCTGGAACACGCTGGCGCTTCTGCCCGCACCGCCAGCCAGCAAATCCTGATTCGCCAGAGATGCGTTGATGGTGTTGGAGATGCGGTAGCGCATTTCATTGACACCGTAGGTTTGCGACAGGTCGGTGTTCCAGTCACCGACAACCCATCGGTGCCCGATGATGCCGTAGCGGTCGGTGATGTCACCGTTGATGAAGGGCACAAAGCCATTGGGGTACATGGCCGCCGAGTTGCGCGACGGGATATCGTCCGAGCCCACGCCACTGCGTGCCCATGCGGCCGATGATGCATCGCGGTTCTGTGCGCCCAGTGTGAAGTAGAGCTTGCCGGTGGCCGTGGTGGGTAGTTCACCGTTGAGGTACAGCGTGGAATTCTTGGACTGCGTGTCGCCAATGATGCGGGGGTTGTCGGCCTCGGCGCGGTTGGAGCGGCCCCGGTCCGAGTATTCGGCGGTGATGCCGAGCACGCCCTTTTCGCCCAGGCCAAAACCGCAGTAGACCGACGGCAGATAGTTCTTGCCGTCGCCCGCAGAGTACTGGCTGTAGCCCAGCACGGCTTCGCAGCCCTTGTTCTTTTTCAGTGTGATGTCCATCACGCCGGCAATCGCATCCGACCCGTACTGGGCGGCCGCGCCATCGCGCAGGATCTGCACATTGTCAATGGCCAGCACAGGAATGGCGTTCAGGTCGGTACCGGTGTTGCCGCGGTTGCGCGCACCAAACAGGTTGACCAGGGCCGTGGTGTGACGCCGCTTGCCGTTGACCAGCACCAGGGTCTGGTCAGAGCCCAGGCCGCGCAGGGAGGCAGAGTCGATGAGATCGGCACCATCGGCACCGGTCTGGCGTGTGGAGTTGAAAGAAGGCGACAGGTATTGCAAGGACTGCGACAGGTCAAACTGGCCACCCTGCTCCGACACCTTGGAGAGCGAAATGAAGTCAATGGGCACAGGCGTGTCCGTGGCCGAGGCATTGACCCGGCGCGAGCCGACGATGGTGACTCCCTCTAGTGCCGGGCCAGCCTCTTTGGCGGCGCCGGTGGTTTGGGCCACCGCAAACGACACGGGGGTGAGTGTGGCAACGGCTGCTGCTGCGGCGCCGTAGAGTCCAAGGGTTAAAGCTTTGCGCAATACGGTCATGTTTCGCTTTCGATAAAGTGAATGTGGCGATGAATCGGAAATTCTAGGGCCACATGCAACAAATAGGCCATGCGGGCTTACCTGTGTTTCTATGGCGCCACAGACCGCCAAATTGGCAGCGGCTAGCCCTCTACCTCTAGCCTGCTGTGGCGATGGAGGAGCTTGCTTTGGAGACCTTGGGCGCCGCAAACACTGCCCGCCGCGCCAGCGCGGTGACGGACTGGCGAATATCACTGCGGTTGCTGCGCAAGAAGTCCTGCAGCAGCCGGGCCGGAAAGGTGTTGACCGTGATCAGGATGTCGGCCACCACGCGGCGGCGCGGAACGCCCTCGTACAGGCTGCCCAGAGTGGCGATCATGGCCACGAAGGAGCGCGACAGGTGCAGGTATTCACCACGCACCACCAGGCCCAGTTGCTGGGTGTTGGACATCAGGTGCAGCAGCGTGTTGGCGCGGGTCAGCCAGCCCTGTGGCCCCTCTACATACAGCATCCAGGCGAAGTCGTAGGACAGGGGCTTGATGCTTTTCTTGTCCAGCGTACGCACCAATGCGGCGCGGATGTCAGCACGTCGGGCCTGTGCGGCCTGCGGATCGGTGCAGATGGCGATCAGTGCATCGGTCATCAGGTCGGGGTTGGCCACCAGCGCGCCCTTCAGGTAGTTGAGCACGGGCAGCATCTTGCCGGCCAGTTGAATGGTGTTGCCCCAGTCGATCAAATGCAGGCGCCCGGCCTTGTCGACCATCACATTGCCGGGGTGCAGGTCGCCGTGCACCTCCTGGTAGACAAAGATCTGGCTCAGGATGGTGAACAAAAACTTCTTGGCCAGGTCGCGCTGGTAGGCCACCCGGTCACGCGGTTTGAAGTGCTGCGCTGCGCGGGAAATGTTGACAGCGCCCTCGACATATTCCATCTCGATCACGCGCTCAGTGGCCCGGTAGACCTCGGGCACGCGCCAGATCAGGCTGTTTTGCGCGCGGCGCGAGAAGTTGCTCTGCACCTGGGCTTCGCGCTCGAACTGCAGCTCGTTGCGAAAGCCCTCGACAAAGCCATCAATCTGCTCGGTCATGGCCTTCAGGAACGGCGTGAGCTTGCCGTGCGGCGCCCAGTACTGGCTGGAAACCAGCATCAGCCCGATGGAGGTTTTGCCCATCAGGAACTCACGATCCAGGTTGTGGCGCCCGATCTTGACGATGACGGGCACCAGATGCTCCACCCCATCGATCACCATGGGCTTCTTGGCCAGGTAGACCGAGCCGATGGAGCCCGACTTGAGCGGGTGCTCGGCATCAAAGCCAAAGTAGATTTCCTCGGGCGGCCGGCCAAAACTGTCCATCAGCGCGCTGCGTGCTTCCTCGGCTGACATCGGTGGCACGTCTTCTTGAAAGACGGCCAGCTCGCGGGAAATTTCATCGGGCAGGAAGTTCGACGTGGCGGCCGCCACTTGCGCCATCTTGATGAAGAAGGGGCCAAACTCGCGCACCATCTTGGCAACAATCTGCGCCTGCGCCGCGAAGTCCTTGGCATCGGCCTGGAAGAACGGGCGGATATAGCGCAGTGCCCTGATCTGGCGGCGAATGATCTTCAGGTCACTGCGCACCACCTGCACGCGGCGCAGCAACAGGTCCAGCCGGTCCTGGTTGGAGTAGTAAATGTCCTTGAGCTCGTTGATCACCTCCACCAGCAGCGGCTCATAGGTCTTGAGCAGCAGGCGCGTGATGTCCAGGCCCAGGTCGGCCAGGCCGCGAAGTTCGGGATCGGACAGCAGCTCGTGGAAGAACGTCCAGAACTCGTCGACGATCTGCTGCGGCACCGGCAGCGGCGAGCGCGCTACCGACTCATTGACCACATAGCGGATCAGGCTCTCGGTCGAGCTTTCGTTCGGCAGCACATTGCGCGAACGCAGGTAGGTGGTGAAGCGCCGCGTCTGCTCGGTCAGCGGGTGCCCATACAGGGCGGCAAAGATCTTGTCGAGCTCGACGCTGAGTTGCTGGTCCTGAATGTGGACTGGGCCACCGAGCAGCCGCGTCAGCGGCACAAAGGCCGCAGCCACCTTGGCGGTTGAGCCGGGCAGTTGCACGGTTTGCTTGGCCAGGTCCTTGACGCCGCGCAGCAGCTTGCTGCCGCCTGAGCGCACGGCCGACAGGGTGCCGGCCGGTTCCTCATCCGTGCGCGCCGTGGGCGCCACGGGGGCTGGCACGGGCTTTTTGGCAGCACGTGCAGCTTTTTTCTTGCGCGGGATGGAGGTCTGGGGCACGGTGGTGGATTGTAGGTGTGCGGGAGGCGGTAGGAGGCTAGGTACTGAGTTGCGCCCAGGCCTTGTCCAGGCGTTTCACGCTGACCGGCTGCGGCGTGCGCAGCTCTTGCGCGAAGAAGCTGACGCGCAACTCCTCCATCAACCAGCGGAACTCCTGCATGCGCTCATCCACCGCGCCCTTGCGCTCAGCCACCAGGCGCCAGTAGCGCTGCTCCAGCGGCCGCAACTCGGCCAAGCGGGCGGCGTCGCGGGCCGGGTCAGCACGGTATTTTTCCAGCCGTAACGTAATGGCCTTGAGGTAACGCGCCAGGTGCTGCAGCCGCAGCCAGGGTGCGGCCTGCAGGAAGCGCTTGGGCACCAGACGATTGATTTGCTGGGCGCAATCGGCCACGGCGTCGGGGGCGTTCTTGGTGTCCTTGATCTTGCGGGCAGCCGTGGCGTGCTCCAGCAGGATGGTGCCGGCCATGCGCGCCACCTCGGTGGCGATCAGGGTCAGGCGGCCCCTGCCTTCCTCCACCCGGCGTTTGAAGGCGAACTCGTCGGTGGGCAGCGGGTCCAGCAGAAAGGCCCGGTCAAGCGCCACGGCGATGATCTGCTCGCGCAGTTCTTCCAGCGTGCCGCCACCGGTTCCGTTGTCCGCCTTGCCGACCTGCATATAGGCCACGGCCATCTTCTGCAGGTCGGGGATATTTTTCTCCAGGTACTTCAGCGCGTCCTTGATCTGCAGCGCAAACAGGCGGCGCAGGCCGGCGCGGTGCTTGGCGGCAGAGACCTCGGGTTCGTCAAACACTTCGATCGTCACGGCATCACCCTGGTCGATCAACGCCGGGAAGCCGATCAAGGTCTGGCCGCCCTTGCGAATTTCCAGCAGTTCGGGCAGCTCGCCGAAGGTCCAGGCGGTGTGGCGCTGCTCGGTGACGGCGGGTGGGCTGGCCTTGCTCTGTGGGACGTTTGCCGGGTTTACTCCTGATTTAATAGCTACACCATGAGGTTTCACGAGGGCTATAGGCAGATTTTGCTTGGAACTATTGCGCAAACCGGCCGGTGCATCGCCAACCGCCATTGGAGCCTGTGCGGCGCCGGTGGCAGCCCCCACCTGCGCCAGCTTGAGCCCGGCCAGCGCCTGGAACGCACCCCGCGCCTGCGCGCCCAGCTCGGCCTTGAGCGCACCCAGGTTGCGCCCGTGTCCGAGCTGGCGGCCATGCTCGTCCACGACGCGGAAGTTCATGAAGAAGTGCGGCGTCAACATGTCGGCCTTGATGTCGGCACGGGCCACATCCACTGAGGTGGCTTCGCGCACCAGTTTCAGCACGGCGTCAATCAGCGCGCCGCTGCCAAAGCGCTCGGGCGCGTTCAGCACCTCGGCAAACTTGGTGGCGGTGTCGGGCAGCGGCACCAGGCGCGAGCGGGGCCGCTGGTGCAGGGTTTTGAGCAGCGCCTGCACCTTGTCCTTCAGCATGCCGGGCACCAGCCATTCGCAACGCTCGTCGTTCACCTGGTTCAGCACAAACAGCGGCACGGTCACGGTCAGGCCGTCGCGCGGGTCGCCGGGCTCGTGCAGGTAGGTGGCGGCGCAGTCCACACCACCCAGGCGGATGGTCTTGGGGAAGGATGCGGTGGTGATGCCCGCCGCTTCATGACGCATCAGTTCTTCGCGGGTCAGGCGCAGCAGGGTGCTCTGGCCACGGTGGGACGAGGGCACGTTTTGCTCCGTGTCCCCCGCCCGCTGCGCGGGCTCCTCCTTGACCTGCGCAAAACGCACCCCCGCCCCACCTCCTTCAAGGTATTGCGGCTTCTTGCTTTCCTCGCGGTACCAGCGCTCAAAACTGTAGCCGCTGCACACGTCGGCGGGCAGCTGTTGGTCGTAGTAGGCGTAGATCAGCTCGTCGTCCACCAGCACGTCCTGCCGACGCGCCTTGTGCTCCAGCTCTTCGACCTGGCGCACCATCTTCTGGTTGGCGGCCAGAAAGGGCAGCGATGTTTCCCACTCACCATCTACCAGGGCCTGGCGGATAAAGATTTCGCGGGCTCCCGCCATGTCGACCCGGCTGTAGTTGGTGCGCCGCCCGTTATAGATGACGATGCCATACAGCGTGGCGCGTTCCAACGCCACGACCTCGGCAGCCTTCTTTTCCCAATGCGGGTCCAGCAACTGTTTTTTCAACAGATGCTCGCCCACCTGCTCCAGCCATTGCGGCTCGATGTTGGCAATACCGCGGCCAAACAGGCGCGTGGTCTCCACCAGCTCGGACGCGACGATCCAGCGCCCCGGCTTCTTGGACAGATGCGCCCCAGGATGGGCAAAGAACTTGATGCCGCGCGCCCCCAGGTACTCGCCCTGTGGCCCTTCGGCCTCGACCTTGTAGCCAATATTGCCCAGCAGCCCGGCCAACATGGACATATGCAACTGCTCGTAGGTCGCAGGCGCCGTGTTGAGATGCCACTTGTGTTCGGCCACCACGGTGTGAAGTTGGCTGTAGATATCCTTCCACTCGCGCACGCGGCGGATGTTCACAAAATTCTGCCGCAGCAGTTGTTCGTATTGGCGATTAGAAAGCTTGTGTGCCGAGCCGCCAGCTGAGGGCTCTGTGGCTCGGGGTGCGCCGGGTGACGACATTGAGCTTCGCGACAAGGAGCCCGGCGTACCCCGGGTCGCAGTGTCCGCAGCGCCCGCGTGGCCAGCACCACCGCCGCGCGCATCATGGATCCACTTCCATAGCTTGAGGTAACCGACAAACTCACTCTTTTCGTCGTCAAACTTCTTGTGCGCGGTATCAGCCTGCTGCTGCGCCTCCATGGGGCGGTCGCGCACATCCTGCACGCTCAGGGCCGAGGCAATCACCAGCACCTCGTCCAACGCCAGGCGCGTGCGCGCTTCCAGAATCATGCGCCCCACCCGCGGATCCAGCGGCAGCTTGGCCAGCTCCTGCCCCGTAGCGGTCAGCTCATTGGCATCATCCACCGCACCCAGCTCGTTGAGCAACTGGTAGCCATCCGCAATGGCCCGCCCCGACGGCCGCTCCAGAAATGGGAAGTCTTCGACGATGCCCAGATGCAGCGACTTCATCCTCAGAATAACGCCGGCCAATGAGGACCGCAAAATCTCAGGGTCGGTAAAGCGTTCGCGTCCGTTGAAATCCTTCTCGTCATACAGGCGAATGCAAATGCCATTGGCCACGCGCCCGCATCGGCCTGAGCGCTGGTTGGCGGCGGCCTGGCTGATGGGCTCCACCAGCAACTGCTCCACCTTGCTGCGAAAGCTGTAGCGCTTGACGCGTGCCGTGCCCGCGTCGATCACGTAGCGTATGCCGGGCACGGTCAGCGAGGTCTCGGCCACGTTGGTGGCCAGCACGACGCGTCGCCCGGTGTGGCCATCAAAAATACGGTCCTGCTCAGCCGGGCTCAGCCGCGCAAAGAGCGGCAGCACTTCGGCGTTGCGCATGATGGGCTGGTGGCTCAAGTGCTTGCGCAGGTGATCGGCGGCCTCCCGGATCTCGCGCTCACCCGGTAGAAAGACCAGGATGTCGCCCTGGTTGTGCGGATCGCGCCACAGTTCGTCCACGCCATCGGCAATCGCATGGTTCAGATCGTATTCACGTGATTCTTCAAACGGCCGGTAGCGCTGCTCCACCGGGAACATGCGGCCCGACACCATGATGACGGGCGCCGGCCCCTTGCTGGACTTGAAATGGTCAGCAAATCGCTGCGCATCAATGGTGGCCGAGGTCACCACAATTTTTAAATCCGGCCTGCGCGGCAGAATCTGGCGCAAATAGCCCAGCAGAAAGTCGATATTCAGGCTGCGCTCGTGGGCCTCGTCGATGATGATGGTGTCGTAGGCACTGAGCAGCGGGTCGGTCTGCGTTTCGGCCAGCAAAATGCCATCGGTCATCAGTTTGACGGAGGCATCTTTCGACAAGCGGTCCTGGAATCGCACCTTGAAGCCCACCACCTCGCCCAGTGGCGTCTTTAGCTCTTCGGCAATGCGTTTGGCCACGCTGCTGGCGGCAATACGGCGCGGCTGGGTGTGGCCAATCAGTCGGGCACGTTGTCCGGCGGGGTAATTCAGCTTGCCGCGCCCCATGGCCAGGGCGATCTTTGGCAGCTGCGTGGTCTTGCCCGATCCGGTCTCGCCACAGACGATGATGACCTGGTGGGCCGCCATGGCGGCCATGATTTCTTCGCGTTTGCCCGATACGGGGAGCGACTCGGGAAATTCAATGAGCAGGGGGCTGGTGGTCAAGGTACAAACTTCGTAGAGAATCACGGATTATCCCAGCCCCGCCTTCAACGTTCCCCCTACCCTGCGCGCCATGACCACCGTTTTCAATTTCACCTTTGTGCCCTGGTTCCGTTCGGTCGCACCCTACATCCACAAATTCCGCAACCAGACCTTCGTGGTGGGCATCGCCGGCGAGGCCATTGCGGCGGGCAAACTGCACTATCTGGCCCAGGATCTGGCCATGATCCAGAGCATGGGCGTCAAGATCGTGCTGGTGCATGGTTTTCGGCCCCAGGTCAACGAGCAGCTCAACGCCAAGGGCCACGCCGGCAAGTATTCGCACGGCATGCGCATCACCGACGAAGTGGCGCTGGACTGCGCGCAAGAGGCCGCAGGCCAGTTGCGCTATGAAATCGAGGCCGCGTTCAGCCAGGGCTTGCCCAACACACCGATGGCCGACTCCACGGTGCGCGTCATCTCCGGCAACTTCATCACGGCACGGCCGGTTGGCATTGTGGATGGCGTGGATTTTCAGCACTCGGGCCTGGTGCGCAAGGTGGACATTGCCGGCATCAGCCGCGTGCTGGACATGGGCGCCTTGCTGCTGGTCTCGCCCTTCGGCTTTTCGCCCACCGGGGAAGCCTTTAACCTGACCATGGAAGAGGTGGCCACCTCGGTCGCCACTGCCTTGCATGCCGACAAGCTGATCTTTGTCACCGAGGTGCCCGGTATCCGTCTGCGCCCCATGGAGGCGGCCAGCGACGACAACCCCATCGACACCGAGCTGCCGCTGGCAGCTGCCGAAAAGCTGCTGGCCCAGTTGCCCGCCGCCAACCACCCGACGGACACCGCCTTTTACCTGCAGCACTGCGTCAAGGCCTGCAAGAACGGCGTGGAGCGCAGCCACATCATCCCGTTTGCGGTAGATGGCTCCATCCTGCTGGAGGTCTATGTGCACGACGGCATAGGCACCATGGTGGTCGACGAAAAACTGGAGAGCCTGCGCGAAGCCACGGTTGACGACGTGGGCGGCATCCTGCAACTCATCGAGCCGTTTGAAAAGGATGGCACGCTGGTCAAGCGCAGCCGCACCGAAATCGAGCGCGATGTTGGCAACTACACCATCATCGAGCACGATGGCGTGATCTTCGCCTGCGCCGCGCTATACCCCTACTCCGAAGCCCGCACGGCTGAAATGGCCGCGCTGACGGTCTCACCCGACGTGCAGGGCCAGGGCGACGGGGAACGCGTGCTCAAACGCGTGGAGCAACGCGCCAAGGCTGCCGGACTGGACAGCATTTTTGTGCTGACCACGCGCACCATGCACTGGTTCATCAAACGCGGCTTTGTGCAGGTTGACCCTGAGTGGCTGCCCGAGGCCCGCAAGCGCAAGTACAACTGGGACCGCAAGAGCCAGGTGCTGGTAAAGAAACTGACCTGAACGCCTCATCGGTGTGAAGCGTCGAAGTGATGACCTGAAAGGCCATTGTTCAGTGCTTCTGTAATCGGCTTCTTGCCTATCGTTTGCCTCATCTGTCGGCCGTAATGTGGCCGTACCCGTTGTACAGATTTGTGGGACGCAATCCTGGGTTCAACCGCATGTGCTGGCGCTGACAGAGGGCATAGCGGGAACTTGTTGGACGGGTCCGTATCACACGCCTATACTTCAAAGCATGGTTTGAGTGCTTGAGTGTTTACGTAGTTGTTGTAACCAGGAGGTCTTATGGACGCGATTGGTAATTATGTAGCCCGGTACGCGCGCAGCCGCGAAGAAGAGCTGAGTCTGGATGACTATCTGGCCGAGTGCAAACGCAACCCTCTGGCCTATGCCACCGCGGCAGAACGCATGCTGGCCGCCATTGGCGAGCCCGAGGTGCTGGACACACGCAACAACCCCCGCCTGTCACGCATCTTCGCCAACAAGCTGATCAAGATCTACCCGGCGTTTGCCGAGTTCTATGGCATGGAAGATGCCATCGAGCAGGTGGTCAGTTACTTTCGCCACGCCGCCCAAGGCCTGGAAGAACGCAAACAAATCCTGTACCTGTTAGGCCCCGTTGGTGGCGGCAAGAGTTCGCTGGCCGAGCGGCTCAAGCACCTGATGCAGCAGGTGCCTTTTTATGCCATCAAAGGCTCGCCTGTCAACGAGAGTCCGCTGGGCTTGTTTGACGCCGACGAAGACGGCCCCATTCTGCGCGACACCTATGGCATCCCCACCCGCTACCTGCGGCGCATTCTGTCCCCTTGGGCCGTCAAACGCCTCGATGAATTTGGCGGCGACATCCGCCAGTTCCGGGTTGTCAAACGCTTGCCCAACACGCTCAAACAAATTGGTATCGCCAAGACAGAACCCGGTGACGAAAACAACCAGGACATCTCGTCCCTGGTGGGCAAGGTGGACATCCGCAAGCTGGAAAGTTTTTCGCAGGACGACCCGGACGCCTACAGCTTCTCCGGTGGCCTGTGCCTGGCCAACCAGGGGCTGCTGGAGTTTGTTGAAATGTTCAAGGCACCCATCAAGGTGCTGCACCCCTTGCTGACCGCTACGCAAGAAGGCAACTTCAAGGGGACGGAAGGCTTTGGCGCCATTCCTTTTGATGGCGTGGTGCTGGCCCACAGCAATGAGAGCGAATGGAAAGCCTTTCGCAACAACAAGCACAACGAAGCCTTCCTGGACCGCATTTATATCGTCAAGGTGCCCTACTGCCTGCGGGTCAGCGAAGAGATCAAGATCTACGAAAAGCTGATCCGGGAATCGTCATTGGCAGAGGCCAAGTGTGCGCCGGGCACCTTCAAGATGATGAGCCAGTTTGCCATCCTGACCCGCCTGAAGGAACCGGAAAACTCCAGCCTCTACAGCAAGATGCAGGTCTACGACGGTGAAAGCCTCAAGGACACCGACCCGCGCGCCAAGAGCTACCACGAGTACCGCGACTTTGCCGGCATGGACGAGGGCATGAGCGGGGTCTCGACACGGTTCGCGTTCAAGATTTTGTCCAAGGTTTTCAATTTCGACAGCGCCGAGGTGGCAGCCAATCCGGTGCACTTGATGTATGTGCTGGAGCAGCAAATCGAGCGCGAGCAATTCCCCGCCGACCTGGAGCAAAAGTACACCGGCTTCATCAAGGAGCTGCTGGCTCCGCGGTATGCCGAATTCATCGGCAAGGAAATCCAGACGGCGTATCTGGAGAGCTACAGCGAATACGGCCAGAACATTTTTGACCGCTATGTCACCTATGCCGACTACTGGATACAGGACAACGAATACCGCGACACCGACACCGGTGAAGTGTTCGACCGCGTTGCGCTGAATGCCGAGCTGGAGAAAATTGAAAAGCCCGCGGGCATTGCCAACCCCAAGGATTTTCGCAACGAGATTGTCAACTTCGTGCTGCGCGCCCGCGCCAACAACCAGGGCAAGAACCCGGCCTGGACCAGCTACGAAAAGCTGCGCCTGGTGATCGAGAAGAAAATGTTCTCCAACACCGAGGAGCTGTTGCCGGTCATCAGCTTCAATGCCAAGGCCAGCGCCGACGAAGCCAAGAAACACGAAGACTTTGTGACCCGCATGGTGGACAAGGGCTACACCGCCAAACAAGTGCGCCTGTTGTGTGAATGGTATCTGCGGGTACGCAAGAGTTCCTGAGGGGCTTACCACGCAAGGACACCTATGGCCCTGCACATTGTTGACCGCCGGCTGGCGGGCAAGAACAAGTCCATTGGCAATCGGGAGCGGTTTTTGCATCGCCACCAGGAGCAGATCCGCGAGGCGGTGCGCAAGGCCGTGACAGGTCGCAGCATCCGCGACATGGAACAGGCCGAGAACATCACCATTCCCAAGAAGGACATCAGCGAACCGGTCTTTCACCACGGTCAGGGTGGTGTGCGCGACTCGGTGCATCCGGGCAACACCGATCACCTGCGCGGCGACCGCATTGCACGCCCTCCGGGTGGCAAAGGCGGCAGCGGCAAGGGTCAGGCCAGCGATTCCGGCGAGGGTGAAGACGACTTTGCCTTCACGCTGACCAAAGAAGAATTCATGCAGGTCTTCTTCGAGGGCCTGGCCTTGCCCCGCCTGATGCGCACGCAAATCGGTGAGTCGCCCGAGTGGAAAGTCCACCGTGCCGGCTACACCCGCGACGGCACCCCGAACAACCTGCACATCGTGCGCTCCATGCGCGGCGCGCTGGGCCGTCGGCTGGCCTTGGGAGCCGCAACACGGCGCGAACTGGAGCAGCAGCGCCGGCTGCTGGCCGAGCTGCTGCGCAACCCGCTTGGCAAGGACAGCGAGATTCGCAATGTGCGGCTGCTGATCGCAGACCTGGAAGCGCGCCTGAAACGCATACCCTTTCTGGACCCGCTGGACCTGCGCTTTAGGGGGCGGGTCAAGACGCCCGTGCCCACGTCCAAGGCCGTGATGTTTTGCCTGATGGATGTGTCGGGCTCCATGGACGAAGAACGCAAGAGCCTGTCCAAGCAGTTTTTCATCCTGTTGTACCTGTTCTTGACGCGCCACTACGAAAAAATCGACATCGTCTTCATCCGCCACCACACGCAGGCACAGGAGGTGGATGAAGATACCTTCTTCCACGCGACGGAGAGCGGCGGCACCGTGGTCAGCAGCGCGCTGGAACTGATGCAGAAAATTGTGAACGAGCGCTATGCGCCGGCGGAGTGGAACATTTACGGTGCCCAGGCCAGCGACGGCGACAACTTCACCAGCGACAGCACCCGCTGCCACGATCTGCTAGCCGATGAGTTGTTGCCGCTGTGCCGCTTTTTTGCCTACGTGCAGGTGGCCGACACCGAGCAAAACCTGTGGGAGGAATACACCGACATCGCCGCCAACCACGCCAACTTTGCGATGCGCAAGGTGACCGATCCGACGCAGATTTATCCGGTGTTCCGGGATCTGTTCAAGAAGGAAGGGGAAACGGTATGAACCCCCTGCCCCCGGTCCTCGGCCCGCACCCGGGCGAACACCGGCACATGGACGACCCGGCACGGATTCCCCTGGGCCATGAGCGACGCGTGCACATCTGCCTGCAGGAACCGCTACCCGCGCCCCCGCGTGCCAGTGAGCCCCTGCCCGACCCCAGTGACTGGACGTTCGAGCTGATCGAGCGCTACCACGACGTGATCCGGGACACGGCCGCACGCTTCGGGCTGGACACCTACCCCAACCAGCTGGAGATCATCACCGCAGAGCAGATGATGGACGCCTATGCCAGCGTGGGCATGCCCATCAATTACCGGCATTGGAGCTATGGCAAGGAGTTCATTGCCACCGACAAGCGCTACCGCCGGGGCCACATGGGGTTGGCATATGAAATCGTCATCAACTCCGACCCCTGCATCAGCTACCTGATGGAGGAAAACACCACCGCCATGCAGGCCCTGGTGATTGCCCACGCGGCCTATGGGCACAACAGTTTTTTCAAGGGCAACTACCTGTTTCGCATGTGGACGGATGCCTCCTCCATCATCGACTATCTGGTGTTTGCCCGCCGCTATGTAAGCGAATGTGAAGAGCGCCATGGTCTGGAGGCCGTGGAGACCTTTCTGGACTCCTGCCACGCCCTGGCCAACCACGGTGTGGACCGCTATCGCCGCCCCAGCAAGAAGAGTCTGGCGCAGGAGTTGACCGAACGGCGCGCGCGTGAGGCCTATGCACAGCAACAGGTCAATGACCTGTGGCGCACCCTGCCCAAGGACTTCGGCAAGACCGATGAAGCGCCCGAAGCATTGCGCTTCCCACCGGAGCCGCAGGAAAACCTGCTGTATTTCATCGAAAAGAATGCGCCCTTGCTGGAGCCTTGGCAGCGCGAAATTGTGCGACTGGTGCGCAAGATTGCGCAGTACTTCTACCCGCAGCGCCAAAGCCAGGTCATGAACGAGGGCTGGGCCACGTTCTGGCACCACAAGATACTGAACACCATGTACGACGATGGCCATCTGAGCAACGGCGTGATGCTGGAATGGCTCAGCTCCCACACCAACGTCATCTACCAGCCGCCAGTGGGCCACCGCGCCTACAGCGGCATCAACCCCTATGCGCTGGGGTTTGCCATGTACTCCGACATCAAGCGCATCTGCGAGGCACCCACCGCGGAAGACCGGGTGTGGTTTCCCGACATGGCCGGCGCGCCTTGGTTGCCGACGCTGGACCACGCCATGCGCAACTACAAGGATGAGAGTTTTATTGGCCAGTTTTTGAGCCCCAAACTGATGCGCGACTTCAGGCTGTTTGCCATCCACGACGACGAGAAGATGTCGGACCTGCAAGTGGCGGCCATCCACGATGAAGCCGGCTACCGCGAGTTGCGCCAGTCCCTGTCACTGCAGTACGACCTGGGAACGCGTGAACCCAATATCCAGGCCTGGAACGTGAACCTGCGGGGCGACCGCACACTGACCCTGCGCCACACCCAGTACCAGGACCGCCCGTTGGGTGACAGCACCCAGGAGGTGCTCAAGCACGCGGCCCGCCTGTGGGGTTTTGGGGTGCGCCTGGAGAGCGTCAACAGCGCCGGTGCCGTGACAAAGGAGTGGAGCTTGCCGGCCCCAACCTATTGAAGCCCAGGTTTTAGGCGCTGCGTGCCCGTCGCCAGACCAGCAGTCCACCAACCAATGCCATGCCGCTGAACCACAGGAACGACCAGTTGGCGATGGAGCCGCCCAAAAAGGTCCAGTCCACTTTGGTGCAATCGCCGCTGCCCTTGAAGATCATGGGAATGGCCCGCTGCAGCGGAAAGGTCTCGATCATGCCGTAGAAGTCGCGCCCGCAGGACACGACTTCGGGCGGGTACCACTGCAGCCATGTCTGGCGTGCGGCCACATAGGCGCCGGCCACAGCCAGCACAACCATCACGCCACTCCCAAAAACATGAAAGCCTTTTCGACCGCTAGCCCCCGTCAATGCTGCACATATAGCTACCAAAATAAGAGCATACCGCTGCACGATGCACATCGGGCATGGGTCCAATCCAACAACCTGTTGCAGGTAGACTCCAAACGCCAGCAGACCCAGACAGGCCGCGCACACCAGCGTCAAGATGCGCCGGGGCGCGGTATCCAGTTCAGTCAGTACGTAATTCAAAATCCGGCTTTCTTTGAAAAATCTGCGCCAGGGGTTGGCACTTTGCGCTGGTTGGTGCCCGTTTTCGCCACGAAGTTCCCCGTTCAATCCTGTGGCTTTTGGGTTCTGGCACAGCAAAGCGAATAAGATTCAGACTATGGGTTCCTTATGAACCCCCTTTTTATTCAAACCGAGGTTTTTCCATGGCACGCACCGTTAACTGTATCAAGCTGGGCAAAGAAGCCGAAGGCATGGATTTCCCACCCTACCCCGGCGAGCTGGGCAAACGCATCTGGGAAAGCGTCAGCAAAGAAGCCTGGGCCGCCTGGCTCAAGCACCAGACCATGCTGGTCAACGAAAACCGCCTCAATCTGGCCGATGCCCGCGCCCGCCAGTACCTGGCCCGCCAGATGGAAAACCACTTTTTTGGCTCCGGTGCCGATGCCGCGCAAGGCTACGTTCCGCCGTCGGCCTGAGCGCAGCAGCACATCGCCCGGCGGTGCCAACGCCAGTCCTTGACCTTGCGTGCGTGGACTTGCCGGAGGCCTGGTCAGGCCGTGGCGCATGGACCGTGCTGGACACCGACTTTCAGGACGGCCAGCGCTTTTTGAACCTCTGGCGCGCCTGGCAGCGCGATCCCCGGCGCCCCCGCCTGCTGCACTACGTAGGCATTGCCGGCGTGGTGCCGCGCGTCGACGTGCACGACAGCGCGCCAGACGACGAAGGGCGCGGTTTTGCCCGGGTTCTGGCCGACCAAATGCTGGATCGCGGGACTGGCTTTCACCGCATTCTCCTGAACCAGTCGCAGGTCTCGCTGACGCTGTGCATTGGCGACGCACAGGGGATGCTCGGCGAGCAGGTTTTTCAGGCCGATACCCTGTTGTGTGTAGCGCCTGCAGATAGATGGGCGGTTCAATTGCTGGCCCGCCGTTGCAAACGGGGATGCCGGTTCTGGATGGACACCACGCCACAACACGGAGCTACCGTTACACCCGAAGCGCAACTGCCAGCCCTGCTGCAGGCAGCCGGGTTTGAACTGAACCTGGCAACACCTGTCAATGCGCAAAGCGGCAGCTCGCTAAGCGGCAGCTTCAACCCGCGCTGGAACATCCCGAACAGCCGTACGCCATCCATCCATGTCGCACACAGTCCCGGCCGCTGCGCCATCGTGGGTGCCGGCATTGCGGGCGCCAGCGTGGCCCACGCGCTGGCGCTGCGCGGCTGGCAGGTCACGGTCTTTGACCAGGAGGTGCGCCCGGCGGGTGGAGCTTCCGGCCTGCCTGCTGGGCTTGCCGTGCCGCACGTGTCCGCGGACGATAACCCGCGCTCGCGCCTGTCCCGCAGCGGCACACGGCTGCTCGCGCAACACGCTGATCGCCTGCTGGTGCGCGGCCAGGACTGGGAGCCCAGCGGGGTTCTGGAAAAGCGCCCAGATGGTGGCGCGCTGTGGCACCCCCAGGCCTGCTGGATCAAACCGGCTGCGCTGGTACAGGCCTGGCTGGCATCCCCGGAAATCGTCTTTGTCGGGAACACCCAGATCACGGCACTCCAGCGGTCCGATGAACTCTGGACGCTGCGCGACCCGCAAGGGCTGGAGCTGGGCAGCTATGCAGTGGTGGTGCTGGCCAATGCCATGGGTTGTGCTGCGCTGCTCAAAGGATCGGGACCCGGTGTTCAACTGAAGCCTGACCTGCAGGACAAGCTCAAAGCCCTGCAGGCCGTCCACGGCACGCTAAGCCATGGCACCTACGCCGAGGCCCTTGCGGGCTTGCCAGCGACCCCGGTGAACGGCCATGGCTGCTTCATCCCCCATGTACCCGGCACCAGCGGTGCGCAATGGTTTGCCGGTTCTACGTTCGAGCCCGACGCGCTGGCAGCATCTGACCTGTGGGCCCAGCACGCGGCCAACATGGAGCGGCTCAGCCAGTTGCTGCCGCAAGCGGCATTTGATCTGGGCGAAACCCTGGACCGGGGACCAACCGCCCAATGGTCCGCCACCCGTTGCGTGACCCATGACCGATTGCCATTGGTGGGGCCGATGGAGACCTCATCGGGCTCCGGGCTGTGGCTGTGCGTCGGCATGGGTGCGCGAGGATTGAGTTTTTCTGCATTGTGTGCAGAGTTGCTGGTGGCACGCCTCAGTGCAGAGCCGTTGCCTGTGGAATTCAGTCTCTCCGGCAGCCTGGACGCGAACCGGGCACGCCGCCTCAGACCTTTTGCAGCAGACCCATGACCTGCGGCGGGTTGAAGGGAATCTCCAGCAGACCGACACAACCTGCCTGCTCGGCGCGCTCCATCACCGACCAGGATGGGTTCTCGGTGGTGACGATCACAGCTTGCGGCGGTGCCAGCATGGCCTTGAACATCTGCACCAGTGCCCAAGGATCGGCGTCACCGAGCTCCAGGCTGACGATAACCACGTCGTAGTGGCGGCGTGCAACGCAGGCGCTGGCTTCTTCGGCGGAAAGGGCTTCATCCACATCGGCCAGACCCGCCAATGACAGGCGGGCCCGAAGGTACATGCCTTGTTCGTGCGTGAGCCCGACCAACAGCGTGACACGCACACCGGGTGGTACGGCCTGTTCGCCCAGCGTGTCCAATCCGGTTGCAACGTCGACATTGCCTTGGGATGCAAACAGTCCATCCAGGGCCTGCACCATCGCGTTCCAGTCAACCGGGCGTTGAAAGGAACGCCACGCCCTGGCATGCGTATTGGCGCCTACACAAATGATTTTCAGGTTGGGATTGAACGTGGGTGAAGCCAACTCAACCCCGGCCTCATGGCAGTCCATATCAATCAGCGCGACGTTGGGTGGTGCAGGTGCGTCCGGACTCCACAGGCAATAGGTCGGCGTCTGGCGCACGGACAGGCGAAACAGCGTGTTGAGTGAATGCCGCTCCATAGCGCTGAAACCAACGACCTTGACCCATATAGTGGAAGACATGCGGATAGTTTCCTAGACTAGCGGTCTTTGCTATAGGGCCGCCCCAGGGCCTGCGGTGCCACGGCCTTGCCGATGAAGCCTGCCAGCAACACCACCGTCAGCACGTAGGGCAAGGCCTGGATGGCTTGTACTGGCACCTCGCCAATGACCGCAAATTGCACGCCCTGCATGCGGATGGCGGCCGCGTCCAGAAAGCCAAACAGCAGGCACGCCCACAGGGCGCCCACCGGATACCAGCGCCCAAATATCAGCGCGGCCAGGGCCATGAAGCCCCGTCCCGCCGTCATATTGGGGGAGAAACTGGCACTTTGCGCCAGCACCAGGTAGCTGCCGGCCAGGCCACACAAAATACCGTTCAGGGTCAGCGCGGTGTAGCGCAGGCGCGTGACCGACACGCCTGCAGCGTCCACCATTTGCGGATTTTCACCAACGGACCGCAAGCGCAGACCAAAGCGGGTTCTGAACAACAGCCACCACGACAGCGGCACCAGCAACAGTGCCAGATAGACCATGCTGTTGTGGCTCAGCAACCCCTCGCCCAGCACACTGCCGACCCAGGGAATGCCGGCCAGCGCCGCCGCAGCCTGCGGAAACAGCGGCTGAATGCGCACCGCGGTGGTGACCGGGGGCGTCTGACCGCCCTGGGAAAACCAGGCAATGCCCAGCACGACGGTCAATCCCGCGGCGATGATATTGATGGCCACGCCCGACACCACCTGATCACCCGGGTGGCTGACGCAGGCCAGCCCGTGCATCCATGACAGGGCCACGGCCACACCGATGGCCGCCAGCATCGCCAGCGTCGTAGACCCCGACACGGCGCCTGCCGCACCCGCTGCAAAGGCGGCAAACAGCATCTTGCCTTCCAGGCCAATATCGACCACGCCGGAGCGCTCCGAGAACAGGCCTGCCAGTGCGCAAAAGATCAGCGGCGTGGCTAGTCGCAGCGTCGAGGCCAGCATGGTTCCCAGCAGGGCTTCATCCATGGGCGGCTCCTGATCTTGGGGCCGGCACCCAGGCCAACATCGGTGCGATGACATAGACCATGGCACCGGAGAACAGCACGATGAACCCCTGCAGCATGACCACCATGTCGCGGCTGAAGCCACGCACCTCAAACGCCACCTCGGCACCGCCCTGGAACAGCGCCCCGAACAACACACTGGCCAGCACAATGCCCACCGGATGGTTGCGCCCCATCAGCGCCACCGCAATGCCGGTAAAGCCGGCACCGCTGACAAACTCCAGCAACAGCTTTCCATGCACGCCCGCGATCTCGTTCATGCCGACCATGCCCGCCAAACCACCCGATACCGCCATTGCCAGCATCACCTGGCGGCGGGTGCGAATACCCGCATATTCGGCCGCACTGGCACTGGACCCCACGGCGCGCACGTGGTAGCCGGCCCGCGTGCGCCACAAAAACAGGTACACACCGGCCGCTGCAAGTCCGGCCAGCACCACGCTAAGGTTTAGCGGTGAGGCCGGCCACTCCAGACCCAGCCAGGCCAGGGCCTCGTGCATGCCCGGCAGTTTGGCCGAATCGGCGAACGCCGCGCTCTCAACCGACATCGAACCCACGGGGCGCAAGTGGTTGACCAGTAGGTACACCAGCAGGCTGCTGGCGATGAAATTGAACATGATGGTCGTGATCACCACATGGCTGCCACGGTAGGCCTGCAAATAGGCCGGCACCGCTGCCCACGCCATGCCAAACAGGGCGCCAGCCACCAGCATCAGCGGCAGCATGACCCACGCGGGCAAAAAGGCCGACCACCACAGTGCCACCAGGCCGGTCCCCAGACCGCCCAGGATGGCTTGGCCCTCGCCTCCGATGTTGAATAACCCCCCGTGGAAGGCCACGGCAACAGCCAGACCGGTAAACACGAACGTGGTGGCGTAGTACAGGGTGTAGCTAAAGCCCCGCGCCGTGCCAAAGGCGCCGTGCACCAGCACCGCAATGACCTCCGCCGGATTTTGCCCCACCAGGGCTACCACGCCGGCCGCCGCCAGCAACGCAACACCCAGGCACACCGCTGGCAACAGCACCAGATCGGCCCAGCGCGGCAAGGATCGCGCAGCACTCATGTTGCATCTCCCACCATCAGCAGGCCAAGGCTGGCTTCGGTGCACTTTTCAATCGCCAGCTCGCCTGTTACGCGTCCTTGGTTCATCACAATCACCCGGTTAGAGAGCGCCAATATTTCATCCAGCTCGCTGGACACCACCAATACCGCGCAACCCGCATCCCGCATGGCACGCAACTGGGCGTAGATAAATTCGATGGCGCCAATGTCCACTCCACGCGTGGGCTGGCCCACCAGCAATACCTTGGGCCGCTGGCCCAACTCACGGGCCAGCACCAGCTTCTGCTGGTTGCCGCCGGAGAAGCTGCGGCTCAACAGCTCAGGATCGCGCGGGCGCACATCAAAGCGTTCCATCATGTTGGCGGTGGCTTGGCGCATGGCGCCGTGGTTCATCCAGCCACCGCTGGCGTATTCGGCCAGACCGTCATAGCCCAGTACCGCCGATTCCCAGGCCACAAAGTCCATCACCATCGCCCGTGCGTGGCGGTCCTCGGGCACATGGGCCAGCCCGAGGGCACGTGCCTTCAGCGGGTCCAATGGGTCGGATGCATCAAAGGTTTCCTCACCAATCTGTAGCCGCCCGCTGGTGGGCTGGAGCAAACCCGACAGCACATCGAGCAATTCACTCTGGCCGTTGCCGGAGACGCCCGCCACACCCACGATCTCACCCCTGCGCAGGGTCAAGTTGAGACCGCTCAGCCGCACCACGTTCAGCGCATCGCGCACCGTGATATCTGTTGCTTGCAACAAGACATCGGTGGGTGCCAGCGTGATCTCGTCCACCCGTCCCATGTGGACCTTGCGGCCCACCATGGCCTCGGCCAGGCCCTCGACCGACGCCTGGGCAATGGGCAACTCGTGCACCACGCGGCCCGCACGCATCACCGTGACATGGTCACACAGGCGCATGACCTCCTTGAGCTTGTGCGTGATCAGCACAATGGTCGTGCCTTGCTGGCGCAGCACCCGCAAGACGTCAAACAGCTGCTCGGTCTCTTGCGGCGTCAACACCGCGGTTGGCTCATCCAGAATCAAAATCCTGGCGCCCCGGTACAAGGCCTTCAGAATCTCCAGCCGCTGGCGGTCGCCCACGGGCAGGTCACACACCAGCACATCCAGTGCCACGTGCAGCCCGGTCGACTGCATCAACGCCTGCAGCTTGCCGCGCACCTGGGCATCGGCACGCTTCAGTAGCCAGTGTGGCTCGGCGCCCAGCATCACATTCTCCAGCGCGGTCAGCGTGTCCACCAGCATGAAGTGTTGGTGCACCATGCCAATGCCCAATGCAATCGCGTCGTCGGCATTGCGAATCGTGGCGGGCTTGCCTAATACCTCGATGCTGCCGCTGTCGGCCTGGTAAAAGCCATAGAGCACCGACATCAGGGTACTTTTGCCCGCGCCGTTTTCACCCACCAGACCGTGCACGGTGCCCGTTTGCACGGCCAAGTCCACATCGGCATTGGCGGCTACCGCCCCAAACCGCTTGTGAATGCCGGTCATGCGCACCGCAAGGGCCGCATGCGCGGCAGTGCCACCCGCCATCAGTACTTGCAAGCGTTGTCGGCCATGTAGTCAGCCGCCTTGATCTTGCCGCTGATGATGTCGGCCTTGATGGCGTCCACTTTCTTCTTCATGTCGGCGTTGACCAGTTTCGCGTTGTTGTCATCCAGTGCGTAGTCCACGCCGCCCTCTTTCAGACCCAGCACCGAAATGCCCGGTTTGTGGCCCTTGGCCACGTTGTACACAGCCACGTCCACCTTCTTGATCATCGAGGTCAGCATGGTGCCAGGCTGCAGGTGGTTCTGGTTGCTATCCACGCCAATGGCCAGCTTGCCGCTGTCCTTGGCCGCCTGGTAGACGCCCATGCCCGTACCGCCCGCAGCGGCAAACACCACGTCAGCCCCTTTGGCAAACTGGGCCTTGGCCAGCTCCCCGCCGCGCGCCGGGTCGCTCCACGCAGCACCGGTGGTACCGGTCATGTTGGCGAAAACCTCGGCCTTGGGATTGGCGTATTTCGCGCCCTGTTCATAGCCGCACTGGAATTTGCGAATCAAGGGGATGTCCATACCCCCGACAAAACCGACCTTGCCCGTCTTGCTGGCCATGGCAGCCATGGCACCGACCAGAAAACTGCCTTCGTGCTCCTTGAACACCACCGATTGCACATTGGGCTGGCTGACCACCATGTCGATGATGGCGAATTGCAGCTTGGGAAATTCCTTGGCGATCTTCTCGATGCTGGATGCCTGGCCAAAACCAATACCGATGATGGGGCTGGCCCCGCGCTCGGCCATGCGGCGAATGGCCTGCTCGCGCTGCGATTCGTTGGCAATTTCAAAATCGAGGTAGGGCTTGCCGCTTTCCTTCTTCCATTGCTCCATGCCGCGGAAAGCCGCTTCATTGAACGACTTGTCGAACTTGCCACCCATGTCATACACGATGGCCGGCTCGGCGGCCGCCTGAAAGGCTACCGCCAGAGCGGCGCACAACAGACCCAAGCGTGCCACATTTTGAATACTCATATCGACCCTTTTGTTGACTAAATGATCAGGAAAAAGACGCAAGGGTATAGACTCCACACCCACCCGGCAATCAGGGTGATTCCCTAGCGCGAATATTGAAACGCCCATATTTTCCACTACACAATGAGAACTCCACTGCACACCTGGAAAACTTCATGATACTGGTAGCTGGCTCCTCCAACCTGGACTTTGTGGTCCGGGCCCACCATATTCCGGCCCCCGGTGAAACGGTTTTGGGTCGCGAATTCAAAACTTTCCCCGGTGGCAAGGGTGCCAACCAGGCCGTGGCCTGCGCGCGCGCCGGTGGCGTGCCCACCACGCTGCTCACCGCCATGGGCGCGGACGCCTTTGCAGCACCCATTGAAGCATCCCTGCACGCAGCCAACGTCTCGCTCAACGTGGTGCGCGTCACCGATCAGCCCACCGGCACTGCCTTCATTTGCGTCTCTGACGACGCCGAGAACGCCATCACGGTGGCGCCGGGTGCCAATGGCTGCCTGCACCCCCCCCACCTGCCCAGCCTGGAAGGTGTGAGCCACGTGCTAATGCAGCTGGAAATCCCCATGGCCACCGTCAGTTCCTTCGCACAGGCGGCCCGCAGCCAGGGGGTAAAGGTCGTTTTGAACGCGGCCCCGGCGCAAGCCTTGCCATCCGAGCTGCTGGCGGCCATGGATGTGCTGGTGGTCAATGAAGGCGAGCTGATGACCGTCTGCGGTGCAACCACCGGCACCGTGGCGCAGTGCCTGCAACGGCCAGCACTGGCACACGTACCGTGCGTCGTCGTGACGCTGGGACACAGGGGCTGCTGCGCCCGCGTCGACGGGCAATGGGTCTTTCAGACAGCGTTCCCGGTCACACCGGTCGATACCACCGCCGCAGGTGACAGCTTTTGCGGCAGTCTGGTCGCAGCCCTGAGCCAAGGCCAGAGCCTGCACCAGGCAATGACCCTGGCCTGCGCCGCGGGCGCCCTGGCATGCACCGAGCCCGGGGCACAGTCCAGCATTCCCCAGGCGGCTGACGTGGCCGCATTTCTGGCCCTACAGCCGACACCCAGCGCCAGCGCAATGGACGCGTTGCGCACGTATTGTGGGCTGCCGGCCGGCACCCACCCTTGATGGAAACCCGATGACACCCCAAGCTCCCCGCAAAGTGATTTACGACACCGATCCCGGTGTTGATGACGCCATGGCCCTGTACTTCGCCCTGGCCCACCCCGGCATTGACGTGCTGGGCATAACCACCACGTTTGGCAACGTATCGGTCGAGCAGGCCGCCACCAACGCGCTGTACCTGACCGCCATCGCCAACCAATCGGTTCCGGTGACCAAAGGCGTCAAGACGCCGTGGGTGAAACCTGGCGAAGCCCCACCGGACTTTATCCATGGCGCCGATGGCCTGGGCAATCTGCCCAGCCGCGTGATCACCACCAACACCCTGGACCCGCGGCCGTCGGCCCAGTTCATCGTCGACATGGCCCGCGCGCAGCCGGGTGAAATCACCCTGGTGGCGGTCGGCCCGCTGGGCAATCTGAGCCTGGCGCTCAAGCTCGACCCGGAATTGCCCACGCTGCTGCGCGAAGTCATCATCATGGGCGGCACGGTGGATGAACCCGGCAACGTCTCACCGGTGGCCGAGGCCAATATCTGGAACGACCCGCACGCGGCCGACGCCGTGTTTACCGCCCCCTGGAAGCTCACCATGGTGGGGTTGGACGTGACCCACCGCGTGGTGACCGAGCTTGCGCTGTTCAAAAAGCTGGCCGAACACCATGGCCATATTGCCACCGACACGCTGCACCACGCCGTTGCCTTCTATTCGACGTTCTATAGCGGCCTGCACAAGCATCTGGCGCTGAACCCCGGCTGTTTCGCGCACGACCTGTTGGCGTTTATTTACCTGGTCGCACCTGAGCTGTTCAAGCTGGAGACCGGCAGCATCCGCGTCGCCACCGATGGCATCGCCCAAGGGCAAACCATGCTGAACCGGCGTGCCTACATCGACTACCCGCAGGCCGGCTGGGGACGGCATTTGCCGCAGGCCGACGTGTGCATGGAAGTAGACGCAGCGGGCTGCCTGGCCCTGTTTGAGCAAACCCTGATGTCCGACTGGCTGAAACCCTGAAAGGCTGACCATGCACCTGCCCATCGTTGACTACCGCAGCCCGAGCGCTGCCCAGGATTTTTGCCGCAGCCTGCACGAAACCGGCTTTGGCGTTTTGCGTAACCACCCGCTGGACCAGAGCCTGGTGGAAGGCATTTATGCCGAATGGCTGGCCTTTTTCCAGACCGATGCCAAACACCGGTACCTGACCGACCCGGCCACGCACGACGGCTACTTCCCGCCATCGCTGTCCGAAATTGCCAAGAACAACACCCGCCGCGACCTCAAGGAGTTTTTCCACATTTATCCCTGGGGACGCTATCCCGCTGAGGTGTCCGACGCCGCGCGGCGTTACTACGCGCTGGGCAGTCAGTTGGCCGCCACCCTGCTCAACTGGGTCGAGGACAACTCTCCCGCCGACATCAAGGCCCGGTACTCGGTGCCGCTGCCCAGCATGCTGGACGGCAGCGACCACACGCTGCTGCGCGTGCTCCACTACCCGCCGCTGCGCGGTGACGAAGAGCCCGGTGCCGTGCGCGCCGCAGCCCATGGTGACATCAACCTGCTGACCATCCTGCCGGCCGCCACCGAGCCCGGCCTGCAGGTGCTGGGAAAGGACCAGGCCTGGCATGACGTACCCTGCGACTTTGGCCTGTTGATCGTCAACATTGGCGACATGCTGGAAGAGGCCTCGGGTGGCTACTACCCATCCACTGTGCACCGGGTGCTCAACCCCAAGGGCGCAGCGGCCACCAAACCACGCATTTCCCTGCCCCTGTTTTTGCACCCCCGGCGCGACGTGGTGCTGTCTGACCGATACACCGTGGGCAGCTACTTTGACGAGCGCATGCGGGAGTTGCGTGGAGAAGCGTAACAACGCCGTGACCCGCTTTTCCAACAGTGACCCGGCGGTCGTGATCGGGAACTTTCCCTGGTACGAGATGGTGTGGCGGTCGCTGCGCGGCGACTTCAAACCCCTGACTGAGCCCGCCGGCGGCTACCCGACTTTTGCCAGGGAATGGTCACAGGCCGTGGACCATGCGCGGATTGCCCAGCGCCCGCAGGCGCCGGTCGTCACCTGGCTGGGCCATGTCACCGTGCTGCTGCAGCTGGCCGGACTGAACATCCTGATTGACCCCACGCTGGCAGACTTTGCCGGCCCGTATGGACGCTTTGGCGCACCGCGGCGTGTGCCAGCGCCACTGACCCCCGAACAGCTCCCGCCCATCGACGTGGTGCTGGTCTCGCACAACCACTATGACCATTTGTGCGATGCCACCATCGCCCGCCTGGTCGCCAGCGGACAACGCCCCCGGTTTTTCGTTCCCATGGGGCTGAAAGCCTGGTTTGACGCCCGCAACATTGCCAACGTAACCGAATTGAACTGGTGGGACTGCGCCACCGTGGGCGACGGTGTGCAACTGCACTTTACGCCCTCCCAGCACTGGAGTCGGCGCACGCCGTGGGACACCAATGCCTCACTGTGGGGTGGCTACTTGCTGGAGTGGACGCGCCCCACGGCAAGTGCCTGGCGGTTTTTGTTTCCAGGCGATACCGGCTACAGCGCCGACTTCAAGACCATTCGCCAGCGCCTGGGCGCGGTGGACTTCCTGGCACTGCCGATTGGCGCCTACCTGCCCCGGGACTTCATGAAACCCATGCACGTCAACCCGGCCGATGCGGTTCGGTTGATGCAGGACCTGGGCACCCGGCAGGCGATGGCGGTGCACTGGGGCACCTTCATGCTGACCCAAGAGGCGTTCGATGCGCCGCCGCGCGATCTGGCCCTGGCCTTGCAGGCACAAGGCCTGGCATCCGAGTCCGTCTGGCTGATGCGCCACGGCGAGACCCGGGCCATCCCGCTGGCCGATACCGTTTAGGCGAGCAACTTCACCAGCATCCAGATGAACAGACCCAGCTGAACGCTCCAGAACGTGGCCCGAACCAGCACGTGCGCCTGGCCTACGCCGATCAAATGCACGGTCGACTGGCCGATGCGGGCGTAGAGTACGAATGGCGCCAGCGCCGCAATGCTGTCCAGGCGTCCCATGGCCGCCGCAGCCAGCACGATGACGGCAAACACCTGCAGATTCTCCAGACAATTGGCATGGGCGTCCTCCATGCGCTTGACCAGCGCCGCGTCGTTGGCCGGTTTGGCCGAGCGGGGCCAGTGGTTGATGGGCGTACCGGTCACGAATCGCAGGCCCCGGTACAGAAAAACACCGGTCACCAGGAGTACGGTCCAGGCAGCAAATCCGAGTAGCGCTTGTAGGGCGGTCATGTGATGCCATTCCAGTAATTGAAGAAGCCGTACGGTAACCGATCAAACGCTTTTCGGTCCATATGCATTTGGAGAATATGGAAATAGCGAAAAAATAGTTTTCAATATAAACAAGCCAGCCTACAGTCCCCACCATGCATGAATTAGCGTTTGTCCTTGCCGGTTTCGTTGTCGGCACCATCGTCGGCTTGACCGGCGTCGGTGGTGGCTCCCTGATGACGCCCATTTTGATCTTCTTCTTCGGGATCAAGCCTTACCTGGCGGTGGGTACCGACCTGCTGTTCGCAGCCTTCACCAAAATGGGCGGCACGATCAAGCTGGCGCGCTCCCGGCACATCGACTGGCCGGTCGTGCTCAACCTGTCGGCCGGCAGCATTCCCGCGTCGCTGATCACGCTGTATCTGTTGCACAACGTGGGTGCCACCAGCCCCGAGGTCCAAAAAATCATGACCACCGCGCTGGGCCTGGCCTTGCTGCTGACAGCAGCCGCCACGCTGTACAAGGTGCTGCGTGGCAAGGTGACCCCCACCACGATTGCCAAGGGCCAGGAAGCCGCGGCCGCCCGCCCTCGCCACTGGAGCCTGCCGCTGCTGTTTGGCGCCGTCATTGGCACGCTGGTCACCCTCACATCCGTGGGCGCGGGCGCCATTGGCGTCACGGTGCTGATGATTTTGTACCCCAAGCTGCCGCTGTCACGCATTGTGGCGGCCGACATTGCCTATGCCGTGCCCCTGACGCTGGTCGCGGGGTTCGGCCATGCCTCGCTGGGCTCCGTGGACTGGCCCATGCTGGCCAGCCTGCTGGCCGGGTCACTCCCCGGCATCTGGGTGGGCTCGCACCTGATGCACAAGACCCCGGAACGCGTCATCCGCTCCCTGCTCTCCGTATTGCTGGCCTATGCCGGTTTGAAACTTATTGCCTTATGAAACCTTGCGGGACAGACCGAAGCGCAGCGTAGCTCTGTCCTCAACTGACTAAAAATGTACCAATACACCGACTTCGACCGCCAGTTCATCCAAAGCCGCGCAGCCCAGCACCGCGACCAGCTCGAGCGCAATATCGCCGGCACGCTGAGCGATGACGAGTTCCGCCCACTGCGCCTGCAAAACGGCTGGTACATCCAGCGCTATGCGCCCATGCTGCGCGTGGCCGTGCCCTATGGCGAGCTGGCCAGCCGCCAACTGCGCGTGCTGGCCAGAATTGCCCGCGAATACGACCACCCCAGCAAGCAGGTGTTTGACACCGCCATCGGCACCCAGGCCACCTGGGGCACCACCCACCTGCCGGTGGGCTATGGCCACTTCACGACCCGCCAGAACGTGCAGTTCAACTGGATTCCGCTGGTGAAAAGCGCCGACGTCATGGACCTGCTGGCCACGGTCGACATGCACGGCATCCAGACCAGCGGCAACTGCATCCGCAACATCACCAGCGACGAGCTGGCCGGCATTGCGCCGGACGAGATTGCCGATCCGCGCCCCTTTGCCGAAATCATGCGCCAGTGGAGCACGCTGCACCCCGAGTTCGCCTTTCTGCCACGCAAGTTCAAGATCGCCATCACCGGTGCGACCAATGACCGCGCCGCCACCTACTGGCACGATGTCGGCCTGCACCTGATCAAGAACGACGCCGGCGAACTGGGCTTCAAGGTGCTGGTGGGCGGCGGCATGGGCCGCACGCCGGTGATCGGCATCACCATCCGCGAATTCCTGCCCTGGAACCAGATCATGAATTTCCTGGAGGCCGTGGTGCGCGTCTATAACCGCTGGGGCCGCCGCGACAACGCCTACAAGGCGCGTATCAAGATCCTGGTCAAGGCCGAGGGCCAGCGTTATATCGACGAGGTGGAAGCCGAGTACCAGCAGATCATCACCGTGGACGGCGCACCGCACACCATCACGCAGGCCGAACTGGACCGGGTCTCTGCGTCATTTGTGCCACCAGCCCTCGTGAAACGTGCATCTACCGCTACAAAATCAGTAGCATGCGTGTCGGCCGACCGCCAGGCGGACTATGCGCGCTGGTTGAAGCAAAACGTCGCCGCGCACCAGAACCCGGCGCTGCGCGCTGTCACGCTATCGTTCAAGCGCCTGGGCCAGGCACCTGGTGATGCGGACGCCGACCAGCTCGACACCGCCGCCGCGTTGGCCGACGAGTTTTCGGCCGGTGAAGTGCGCGTCACCCACGACCAGAACCTGCTGCTGCCCTGGGTGCACGCCGAAGACCTGCCCGCGCTGTGGGTGGCCGCCAGTCGTGCCGGCCTGGCACGCTCCAACATCCGCCTGCTGACCGACATGATTGCCTGCCCCGGCGGCGATTTCTGCGCGCTGGCCAATGCCCGCTCCATCCCCATCGCTGCCAGCATCACCGAGCGCTACCAGGACATGGACGAGCTGCACGACCTGGGCGAGATCGACCTGCACATCAGCGGTTGCATCAACTCCTGCGGCCACCACCACAGCGGCCACATTGGCGTGCTGGGCGTGGACAAGGACGGCAAGGAGTGGTACCAGATCTCGCTGGGCGGCTCCGACGGATCGGCCCTGAGTGGCACGCCGGTGCCCGGCAAGGTGGTCGGCCCGTCCTTCAGCGCCTCAGAAGTGCCCGGCGTGATCGAAGCCGTGCTGGACAGCTACCGCCAGACCCGCAATGGCCGCGAGACCTTTATTGACACCTTCAAACGCGTGGGCTTTGACACCTTCAAGGCCGCCGCCAACTCGGCCCGCCTGAGCGACAAGCACGAGGACCTGCACACGCTGCCCAAGCACACCGGCTTTGCCAAGGACAAACAAGAGGCCTGAGACCTTGGGGTCAGACCACTTTGCACAGCAAATGTGCTCTGACCCCGACTGACTATTGGATTACTATGAAATTAATAGCTATAACCGACCATTCCACGAGGGCTAACAGCCAGAACGTCATAGAGCTTGCGAACGACGTCGACCCCCGCACGGTGTCGCTGGACGGCGTCGACCGCATCGACCTGAGCTTCCCCAAGTTCACCGACGGCCGCGCCTACAGCCAGGCCTTTCTGCTGCACCGCCGCCTGGGTTTCAAAGGCGAAATTCGCGCCACCGGCGACGTGCTGGTCGACCAACTGGCGCAAATGCAGCGCAGCGGATTTACGTCTGCGGTGCTGCGCGAGGGCCAGGACATGGCTGTGGCACAGACCCAGTTGGACCGCTACAAGGACTTTTACCAGGGCGACGCCGTGACCGTGAAACCACTTTTTGTGCGCCATCCGGTGGCCGTGCCCGCCGCAGTTCCACCTGCAGAATTTTCCGACGCCGGAGCCTATGTATGAGCGCCATTGACCTGCACGCCCGTCCCTCCAAGGACTTTGCGGCCAAACTGGCCGAGACCACCGCGCTGCTGGTGCAAGCCGCTGCCGACTACGCACCCGGCGAGGTCACCCAAGCCTCCAGCCTGGGCGCCGAAGACGTGGTCATCAGCCACATCATCAACAGCCATCAGCTCGACATCGGCATCTTTGTGCTGCAAACCGGCCGCCTGCACCAGCAGACGCTGGACCTGCTTCAGTCCTTCAAAGCCAGCTCCCGTGCGCCAGTCACGGTCTACACACCGGTGAATGAATCGGTGGTGCAGTTCGTGACCCGCGAAGGCAAAGACGCCATGTACCAAAGCATCGCCCTGCGCAAGGAGTGCTGCAATATCCGCAAGATGGAGCCACTGGCGCGTGCACTGGACGGAAAAAAGGCCTGGATCTCCGGCCTGCGCCGCGAGCAAAGCGGTGCCCGTGCCGACGTGCCGCTGATCGATACGTCCGAGCCGCGCACCAAGCTCAACCCGCTGGCCAACTGGACCTGGGGCGACGTCTGGCACTACATTGCCGAACACCAGGTTGCCTACAATCCCCTGCACGACGCCTTTTTCCCCAGCATTGGCTGCGAGCCCTGCACCCGCGCCATCAGCCTGGGTGAGGACTTCCGCTCCGGCCGCTGGTGGTGGGAAGACGAGACCGCCAAGGAGTGCGGCCTGCACGTCAAAGCCGAGCCCCTGCAATCCTCCCTGTTGAACGCATCGCCCCTGTCCGAGAAATCTGCCGTATGAACGCCCGCATCGACCACGACCTGTTCGCCCACCTGAGCAACCGCCACCTGGACGCGCTGGAGGAAGAAACCATCTTCATCCTGCGCGAAGTGGCCGCCGCCTTTGAGCGCCCCACCCTGCTGTTCTCCGGCGGCAAGGACTCCCTGGTCATGCTGAAGTGCGCAGAAAAAGCCTTTGGCGTGGGCCGCATCCCTTATCCGCTGCTGATGATCGACACCGGCCACAACTTCCATGAGGTGACCGATTTCCGCGACTTCCGCGCCAAGGAACTGGGCGCCGAGCTGATCGTGCGCAGCGTCGAAGACTCGATGAAACGTGGCACCGTACGCCTGGCCCACCCCGGCGAATCGCGCAACGTGCACCAATCCGTCACGCTGCTGGAGGCGATTGACGAATTCCGCTTTGACGCGTTGATCGGCGGCGCCCGCCGCGACGAGGAAAAAGCCCGCGCCAAGGAACGCATCTTCTCCCACCGCGACAGCTTCGGCCAGTGGCAGCCCAAGGCCCAGCGCCCCGAGCTGTGGACGCTGTTCAACACCAAACTGCAACCCGGCGAGCACTTCCGCGTGTTCCCCATCAGCAACTGGACCGAGCTCGACGTGTGGCAGTACATCGAGCGCGAGCAGATCGCCCTGCCCAGCCTCTACTACACCCACAAGCGTGACGTGGTCGAGCGCAAGGGCCTGCTGGTGCCGGTGACGGACCTGACACCCGCCAAGGCCGGCGAGACCGTGGAATCACGCGATGTGCGCTTTCGCACCGTGGGCGACATCACCTGCACCTGCCCCGTGGAAAGCCTGGCCGCCAATGCCGCCGACATCGTGGTCGAAACACTTGCGGCCGACGTCAGCGAACGAGGCGCCACCCGCATGGACGATAAAACCTCTGAGGCTTCGATGGAGAAGCGCAAGAAAGACGGGTACTTTTAATATGACAACTGCTACAAACACAATAGCTACACCAGTAGATTCCACGAGGGCTAGCGGCCTGAATGGCTCAGACGTTGATACACAAAGTGCCCTGCGCTTCATCACCTGCGGCTCCGTCGACGATGGCAAGAGCACGCTGATTGGCCGCCTGCTGGTGGACAGCCGCTCGGTGATGCTGGACCAGCTCGCCAACGTCTCCAAGAGCGGCGGGGCCGACCTGGCGCTGTTCACCGACGGCCTCTCCGCCGAGCGCGAGCAAGGCATCACCATCGACGTGGCCTACCGCTACTTTGCCACCCCGACCCGCAAGTTCATCATCGGCGACGCGCCTGGCCACGTGCAATACACCCGCAACATGGTGACCGCCGCCAGCAGCGCGCACGCCGCCGTGGTGCTGGTGGATGCCACCAAGCTCAAATGGCAGGATGCCGGCGCCCTGGAGCTGCTGCCCCAGACCCGCCGCCACTCGTTGCTGGTCAACCTGCTGCGCGTACCCAGCATCGTGTTTGCCGTCAACAAGCTGGACGCGCTGGAAAGTGCGGACAAGCCCGAGACTGCCGGCAACGCTGCCAAGGCCTTCGCCAAGATCCGCGAGGCGCTGCAAGTGTTTGCGGACCATGCCGGCATCGCCGTCACTGCCATCGTGCCGATTTCTGCCCTGAAAGGTGACAACGTGGTGCAGGCCACGCCCAACTGGTGCGGCTACACCGGCCCCAGCTTGCTGACGCTGCTGGAGCAGTTGCCGGTGACTGCGGCCGAAACCGAAGTCCCTTTTGCCTTCCCGGTGCAGTGGGTCGAAAAATTCTCGTCGTCCAGCGACACCAGCCAGGGCCGCCGCGTCTTCTGGGGCCGTGTGGCCACCGGTTGCGTGCAGCCCGGTGACACCATTTCCATTCTGCCCAGTGGCCAGACCGCCAAGGTCGCCCAGGTGCTGAACCACGCCCGTGTGCCCAAGAATGTGGGCGCGGGCCACGGCGCCGGCATTGTGCTGGACCGCGAAGTGGATGTGTCGCGCGGCGACTGGCTGCTGGCCTCCAACGATGCGCCCAGCCACTTTGAAACCACCCGCGAGATCAGGGCCACCGTAGCCTGGATGGACGACGAACCCCTGGTCGCCGGCCGCGTTTACTGGGCGCTGCACGGCCACCGCTGGATCAAGGCCAAGGTCAAGCGCATCGTCCACAGCCTGGACATCAACACGCTCGAAGAACACGAAGCGACGCAGATCGAGCCCAACGCCATCGGCCACATCGAACTCAGCCTGCAGGAGCCGATCGCCGCCCTGCCCTACAGCCAGTCGCGCATCTTGGGTGCGCTGATTCTGGTGGACACCGCCAGCCACAAGACCTCGGGTGCGTTGCTATTGAATTGACCTTTGACAAGCAATCACGTCAGAAAGACCCTTCTGGCGTACCGCTGTGACAGGCTCCGTAAGCAATTGCCAATAAAATCAGGGGATTGTTCATACATTCCCGCCTTAGAAAACAACATGACCCATACCGTCACCGAAGCTTGCATCAAGTGCAAGTACACCGATTGCGTCGACGTCTGCCCAGTAGATTGCTTCCGCGAAGGCCCCAACTTTTTGACCATCGACCCCGATGAATGCATCGACTGCGCCGTCTGCATCCCCGAGTGCCCGGTGAACGCTATCTACGCCGAAGAAGACGTGCCGGCCGACCAACGCCACATGACAGCACTGAACGCCGAACTGGCCAAGCTGCCCACGTGGAAGAGCATCACCAAGCGCAAGGCCGAACTGCCCGAAGCGGACGAGTGGAAAGACAAGACCGGCAAGCTGCCGTTCCTGATCCGCTGAAGCGCAGCCGGTGCCAATCGAGACCGATGCCGTTATCGTAGGCGCAGGCCCGGTGGGCCTGTTCCAGGTGTTTGAGCTGGGCCTGCTGGACGTCAAGGCCCATGTCATCGACTCGCTGCCCCACCCTGGTGGCCAGTGCGTGGAGTTGTACCCCGACAAGCCGATATACGACATCCCCGCCGTGCCGGTGTGCACCGGGCAAGAGCTGACCGACAGCCTGCTCAAGCAGATCGCACCCTTTGGCGCCACCTTCCACTACGGACAGGAAGTGGCCACGGTCGAACGCCAGGCGGATGAGCGTTTTCTGGTGGAGACCAGCACCGGCACCCGCTTTCTGACCAAGACCATTTTCATTGCCGCTGGCGTCGGCGCCTTCCAGCCGCGCACCCTCAAGGTCGATGGCCTGGAGAAGTTTGAAGGCGGCCAGCTGGCCTACCACGTCAAGAACCCGGCCGACTACGCGGGCAAAAATATTGTCATCGTTGGTGGCGGGGATTCGGCCCTGGACTGGGCGCTGAACTTTTGCGCCGGCAACGCTGACGGCAACCCCCACAAGGCCGAGAGCGTGATCCTGATCCACCGCCGTGACGGCTTCAAGGCCGCTCCCGCTACCGTGGCCAAGATGCGGGCCCTGTGCGAGGCGCTGGAAATGCAGTTTCTGGTCGGCCAGGTCACCGGCTTTGAAGAAGCCGATGGCCGCCTGAGCGAGCTCAAGGTCACCGGTGCCGACGGCATCACCCGGCTGGTCCCGCTGGACCTGTTGCTGGTGTTTTTTGGCCTCTCGCCCAAGCTCGGACCTATCGCCAACTGGGGCCTGGACATCGAGCGCAAACAACTCAAGGTCGACACCGAAAAATTCTCCACCAGCGTACCTGGTATTTTTGCCGTGGGTGACATCAATATCTACCCCGGCAAGAAGAAGCTCATCCTCTGTGGCTTCCACGAGTGCGCACTGGCCGCCTTTGGTGCCATGCCCTTCATCTTTCCGGAAAAGAAAGTGTTTTTGCAGTACACCACCACCAGCCCCAAGTTGCACAAGGTACTGGGCGTGGAGTCACCGGTGTTTGACTGAACCGCGATTTTTCAAAAATCTGCGCCCATCTCCAAAAATCATAAATTTCCACGCTATAATTTAAGGCTTCATTCCTCGATAGCTCAGTTGGTAGAGCGCCGGACTGTTAATCCGTAGGTCCCTGGTTCGAGCCCAGGTCGAGGAGCCAAAATTTGAAAACCCACTGTCGAAAGATGGTGGGTTTTTTATTTTCCGGGTCACCCATGCACATCGATACCACCTCCCCCACGTTCATGCAAGACGGCATGGAGCAGATCGCCACATTGCGCGACGACGTCCAAGAAGGCCACATCGCCGAGCACATCCGCGGCATGGTGGCTGCGACCATGGGCAACCTGTCGAGTCAAGCGACCGATGCCACACGGCACGATGCGTTGCAGTGGCAAGACTGGGCGCTGGGCGTTGCCGATGGGTTGGCGCTGCCGGTTGCAGGCTGAAAGATCTACTTCCTGGCAACTGGCGTAAAGGTCCAGGTCCAACCGGCTTTCTTGTGGATCAGGGACTTTTTGTCGGGCGACACGCGCAGGTCGTCCGAATCCGGTAGTTGCATGCCAAACGCCACGGGTGACGGAACGACCAGCTCTTCCATGCGTGTTTTGCGGCCCGCGGGTATGGCCTTGCGGGCGCCCGTGCAAAACTGCACCACTTCCACCACAGGGTAGGTGGTTTGGACCTGCAGTTCGAGCGCACCGCCCAGGCCATTTTTGATCCCCAATAGTTCGTAGTGCTCATACTCGCCCTTGAGCACGGGCGGCAGACAGGAAGGCTCGCTGTCGCGTGGATTCGTGAGCACGCTCTTGGTGTTCTGAATGCTGGGCGTTCCCACCAGTTGGGCCTCGGACAATTTCCATTTCAGATCGATCACGACGCGGTCGGTCACATCCGCGCGGCCAGAACCTTTGCCGGGGTCGCTGGTGATGTTGGGCTGGCCCTGGTAGACCCCGACAATGTGGTAGTCAACCACGCCACCGTTGCCTTCGGTCCACTGCCGCGATGCATCGTTTTGCGCCTTGGCGCCCATCGCCAGGCCGGGGTCCATGCCGGTGCTTTTGATCATGGCCTTGTAGATCGCCTCGTCCTGTGCGCTCATCTTGGTCTGCGCCCATGCGGTTCCCAGCGGCAGAGCGAGCACAAACAGGCCAATCAATGCGACTGGCATGAATCTGGATGGTGCGTATCGCATCGTGTGTCCCCTTCTCGGTAATGGTGCTCAAAATGGGCTGCAAACCGCCGACAGTATGCGCTTCCCCATCACCGACTCCACTGCACGGACCGATGGTGACTGGCTTGGGGCCCTCAGTGCGGGGCGGATCTTCCCGCTAAACTGGAGCATATGCAATCACCGAAAGAAAAAATGTTTGATCAAAGCGGCCAGTGGATACACCTTGAGACGTTCGACGATTTTGACGACGGCCTGTCCGATCTGATTGAGCTCTGGTCCTCCGAGACGGCCACCCAAGCCATGAAAGACTCAGCCTTCGTGCATTTCAAGGAAGACCTGGAAGCGGCTGCACTCCAATGGATAGACAACAAGGCCAAGAGCAAGAAATATGCTGCCATTGCGCAGGAGTTGGCGGAGTTTGAAGAAGTACTGAAGGAAGAGCCAGTCCTCGCCCCCAAAGCCGACAGCCGCACCCCTGCGGCTGTGCCTCCCAAAGCTAAAAAGAAGGCCTGAGCAGCCCCGCAGGCTTGCAGCCGTGTCGCCGATCCCATTTCCGGTTCGAAGGTCGAATGTATATAGCTGCGGGCGGCTCATGCTGGCCATGTCAACACTCGTTGTGTCGGCGTCGGTTTGGCCGGGCCCATTTGAGGATGGACTTGCGGCCCGGGACAGGGGAGACTTTGCTGCGGCAGTCCACACCTTCAAATCGCTTGCACAATCCGGTGACGCCAATAGCCAGTTCCAGCTCAGTTTGCTCTACGCCGCCGGCAAGGGCGTGAAGGCGGACAACAAGCAAGCACTCTATTGGCTACGCCAGGCGGCAACCCGGGGAAATACGCAGGCCCAGTCAAACCTTGGCAACGCATTCAGCATGGGGCGAGAGGTAGCGCAGGACACCATCAAGGCGTATGCCTGGCTGAGCATGGCGTCTGCCGGTGGTGACAGCGTCGCATCCACCAACCGAGATGTGGTCGCCAGAAAGATGAGTCCCCTGCAACTGGAGCAAGGCAAGGCACTCGCCCAAGTGTGCCTGCAAGGAAACTTCAAGCCCTGTTTGTGACCGCCACCCTGCGGCAGCGAATCACATTCAGCCGATCAATCGCCCGAGTGACGCCACTGCGATGGTCACATAGCCGAGTACCAGATTGATTCCAATCAGCTGTCGAATCTGGCCCAGCGCCGCGCCACCCGCTGGCCAATCCTGGTTGGCAACAGCCGCTTTGAGTTTTGCGTAGGGAACCTGAAAGACGTAGACAAAGATACCGCCCATCACCAGACCGAGCAGCAGCATGAGATGCCAGTGGACAGGTGCCAGTTTCATGCCGACGACGAGCAAGGTGACCAAGCCGCTGATCAGAATCGCCGAGACGGCGGCCCAAACCCAGGGGAAGAACCGTGCAAACACCGCGCTCCAAAGTTTGAGCCGCGCAGGTGGCTCCAGTTGGACAGCCGCAACCGGGCGCAGACACATCCAGGCGAAGAACATGCCGCCCACCCACAGGACAACGCCTGCCAAATGCAAAAACAAGAGAATGGGGTGCATTAAAGCGTTCCGTTGAAGTCCAAGTCAGCACAATGTAGCATCGACATACTGGTCTTCGAACAATACGTGCCATTCCATCCATGAACTCCAATCGCTATCTCGCCTTTGCTGCGGCATTCATACTGCTGACGGCCTGGATGCTGAAGGCGTTCATTCCCGGAATCGCCTGGGGTGCGGTCTTTGCGATTTCGTTGTGGCCGCTGTTCGAACGGGTCACCCAGGGGTTTGGTTCCGGCGTCAAGAATCCGGCGCTGCTGTTTTCAGTGCTGTTCCTGTTTGTGTTTGTGTTGCCGCTTGCCTATGTGGCCTATGACATCGTCGACGCCTATCGGGCGGGATCAACCTACCTCGCCAAGAACCAGGAAGGCATCGTTCCTGTGCCTGCATTTGTTGAACACCTCCCCTACGCCAACAAATTGACGGAACTCTGGATCCAGTACATAGGGCACAGCAGCGGGCTTCTGGACATCCTCAACCAGCTCAGCAGCAACCAGCTGACCAACTGGCTGTCGACTGCGGCGCTCCAACTGTCTTCGGGTCTGGTCACGGCACTGTGCATGCTGGTCTCGTTCTACTTCATGCTCAAGAATGGGAACTACATCAAGGCCCACTACGAGGGCACTATCAGCCACTGGTTCAGCGAGAAAAGCATCGGGGTTGTCAACAAGGGGGTATCTGCACTGCGTGGCACCATCAACGGTGTCATCCTGCTTGGCTTGGTGGAAGGCATTTTGCTGGCCATCCCGCTGATGCTGGCGGGCGTGAAGTCGGGTCTGCTGCTCGGGCTGGCTGCGGGGCTTCTGGGTGTCATCCCGCTGGTGATGCCCGCCATCATTGTTCCGGCCATTGTCTATCTGTATTTTTCGGGTGAAGTCGCGTATGCCGTCGTCATGGCGGTGGACCTTCTGTTCGTTTGGGTGGTGTTTGAAAATGTCGTCAAACCAGGGCTTATCAGCAATGCCGTCAAAGTGAATCCCTATCTGGTGCTCCTGGGACTCATTGGCGGATTGCAGCTACTGGGCCCGGTCGGACTTTTTATTGGACCTGCGATCGTGTCCATGTCTGTGGCAATGGCCAAGGACGTATTGGTGACCGCCGATGATTTGTGAAACCACACGCCCGTGTAGTCGATCTTCCGCAGATCAAATACCTCGCCAGACACTTTTTCAAAATCGCGAACCGCCTTACGACATCCCTCCCAGTGCCCGAAGTCGTCGATTTGCACTACACCACCTGGAACGACCGCGCCGTACAGGTTGGAAAAAATCTCCATGGTGGACGCGTACCAGTCAGCATCGGCGTGCAACAAGGCTATCTCTCCAATTTCCGCCTTGCGCGCGGACAGCGTATCAGCAAACAGCCCGGGAACGGGTTCGACAATCCCGGTGACGTCCAGTCGTTCGCAAATCACGGCGAGGTATTCGTCGATCGGGGCCTTAAGGGTTCCGGCGCCAAACGCCGTTTCGTTTGCGGGAGTGCCGTTGTGACGATCCACTTCAGCGGGTTCCGGCATGCCTTGAAATGTGTCAAAAGCATAGACCTTGCGGGGCCGCAGGCTGTGGCGCTTGACGACACTCGCCAGAAGTGCCGCTGCCCCGCCCTTGTAAGTGCCGCATTCCACAAAATTTCCTGGCAAATCACGCCGGCAAATTGACTTGGCTCGCAAGTACAGGGAATACAGTCGCTCAGTACTCAAAACCGAAAAGGGTTTGACGCTTTCCAGCAGCAAGGCAAACTCATTCGAGTCTTCACCCTGCGATACGCCGCTGACTGCCATGTGCTGAAGGTGCGCTGGTACTGTCCAATGCACTCTGGGGTCTGGAATGTGCGCGATCGGCTCAACATTTCCCCGCCAGGCGACCCCCATGATCTGCATGGTGTTGTAGACCATGGTGTTCCATCCCCTGCTGGCCAGGTAGTTCAAGCCCCGCGCGACGTCGGGCGATGCGAGGTCATGGAACAGAATCAGGGCATCGGTTTCGGCATACCTTTCGCAAACCATCGCATCGTGCAATGGGTGCTCAAACTCATGGTTACCGTCAATGAAGATGACAGACCATCTACTCCCCCCACAGGCCAGTTCCTCTACCTTCTGGGGACTGTACCCCGGCACGAGTGATAGTTCGCCAAAGGTGCCGAATGTCTGGATGGCCGACGATAAGGATTGCGCAATGCTTTCCCGATTGGGAGAGCGATCCAGCAAAGGATCAATCACAGTCAGATGGACACCGGCCAGCGCCATGTGACAGGCAGACCATCCCATCCAGCAACCGATTTCCAGAGCCTGCTTGCCCTTGAACATCAACGCGGTATTAAACAGTATCAGCGCCTCATCGCGGCTGAGGAATCCACATTCAGGGTCCCGCCGGTCAACATACCAATTGTGGGGAATTTCCCGCCTGAAGTACTGCCAACGGCAATGGCTCGCGTCGCCTCGCACCATGTTGGGAAAATGGACGTCCGGTTGCACGACTTGCAAGCCGGGCGAAACGTAGTCACCAAAGGGCAGCAAGACCGGTTCACACGAGGCCATTGACACGCGCCTGGATTCTGCGCGTTGAAATCGCGCTTCATCCTCGCGCGCAAACCCGGCTGTGCGGACCGCATCGGCCTCTGCAATACGCCCCGAGTGCGTAAGTGCGCGAACCAGATTGGCGCGCACCGAAACCAGATCAGGCTCCAGGGTCAATGCCGCGCGCAGCGGGATCAAGGCTTCATCAAATTTTTGCTGCGCCAGTAGCAGCCATCCCAACTGCGCGTGACGCTGTGCTTGTGGCTTGGCGACCAGCGCGGCTCTTGCCCAGTGCGTTGCCTGGTCCAGCCTGCCCATGTCGTGCAGTACCCACGCCAAGGCAACTGCCGCATCATCGAGCTGCGGGTCAAGCTGCAGCGCCCGTTGCAGCGATTGGTGTGCGTCATCAAGCTTGCGTTCATGAAAGCACAGCAACCCCAGGTACCAATGCAAAGACGGGAATTCGGGGTGCAGAACCAGGGCAGACATCAACACGTCTGCGGCTTCCAGGAGTTGCCGGTTTTCCAGGAGAAACCATCCGAGCGCCGCAGCGCTGTCAGGTCTGTTGGGATCTTTGCTACAGGCGCTGCGCGCCGCATTGACGGCGTCTTCCAATGCATGGGCTTCATAACTTGCCCATGCCTGCACCAGATATTGATCGGCATCGCGCGGATCAGCTTGCGTAGTCATCCCTGAGTCTACAAAAGAAACCCGGCACATGGGCCGGGCTGTAACCCTCATGGGCCTGCACCAGGGAAGTAAATGCAGGTGGGGCATCGCTGACCCGGTTTCACTCTACGCCATCAGGCTACTGCCAGGCAGTAGAGTTGTAACAATTTGCTACGCATCGGCTGTTCTTCTCCGGGAAGCAAGGAGTCACACAAAGAGTCGCATGCAGCGAGCGAGCTTGGGGGCAAAATTATCACATTTGTCAAAAGCAAAGATATGGACTATGGTTTGCTTTTTACCCCAACTCCAACGAACGCAAGAGGCTTCCTATGGCGTCCATTTCGTCGATTTCACTGTCCGGCATGAATGCCGCGCAGACCCATCTGGACTCCTCCGCGCACAATATCGCCAACAACAGCACACCGGAATTTCGACGACAACAAGTCGTACAGACCGAGCAAAAGGATGGTGGCGTGTCTGCCGCAATCACCAGGTCTGCAAATGAAGGGCCTGCGCTGGAAGCCGATCTGGTCGCACAACTCCAGGCCAAGAATGCCTTTCTGGCGAATCTGGCAGTGTTCAAGACCAGCAATCAAATGACAGGGGCGCTGCTGGACAAAACTGCCTGAACCACGAAAAAATCCCCCAACCCGTGACGGTTGGGGGACAAAGCAAGGTTACGCCTTCAACCTTGCCAGGAGACGACCCTCAGTCGCCATCAGACTAAGCAAAATCGATGCCAGCACTGGCAAATAGACGCCAAAGGATAGGCAAAAAGACTTGGGACACCTGCGTTTCACCCTTACCGCCGGACGAATCGGCCGATACTGGGTAAAATAGCAGACGCACATTTTTGGGAGCCGTTTCATGCCAATTCAAGCCGCGCGAGCGCTGCGCCCAGCTCTGAACAGTCTTTGAGGTGAAGGACCACTACGCATCCCTTGGTGTCAGCAGTGCGGCTTCTCTGGCCGACATCAAAAAAGCCTTTCGCCAGCAAGCGTCCCTTCACCATCCAGACCGCAACGACGATCCCGGCGCGCCCGCTCGATTTCGGGCGGTGCAAGAAGCCTATGAAGTCCTGTCTGACGACAACAAACGTCAGGCCTATGACGACAATCGCCGTCGCAACCTGTTGGACAGCCCCATCGACACTGCCCGAGAAATCTGGCAAATCTATTTCAACCGTCTTATTTGAAGTCACCCCTGCATGAACATATCCCCCTACTTTCGCAACTTGCGCTCGGCCTATTTCGCAGAACTGGATGACCTGACATTTGACTCTGAAGGTCTGCACATTCTGGACAAACGCCTGGCGCAACGCCGCAAGGAAATGGAGTTTCTGGTCCACATGATGGAAATCAGCCCCGAGATGGTGGCCGTGGTCTTTCACAAGGGATTTCGCTTTACCTCGCTGCCGGCAATGGACGATTTGCTGTCCCGTGAGCCCGAAAGCCTGCCCGAGTGGGACAGTCTGACAGACGCCATCGAAATGGCGCCCTGGACCCAGGAACTGGTGCACGTTTTGCAAAAGCAGCCTATGGGCGAATGGTTTCTGACGGTGGCTGCAGCGCTCGAGTACATGTACAACAAGCCGGAGCATCCGCAGGCGACAAGTTCCGACGATGAAGAGGAAAACGGCGAAGGCGAAGATGCCGACGAGAAGGAGGCCCGCACGCGCGAAGAGGCCGCAGCCGACTGGATGGTTGAACAAGGCTTTGACCGCAAGGAATAATGACATGAATAGTGGCATGAACACCCCGGCCCTCATTGCAAAGACCCAAAGCCTGATTGCCGCCGGCGACATCGTCGGCGCCGAATCGGCCCTGGTGGAACTGGCCGACGCCGAAGGCGACGGAGCCCTGATGGTGGTGCTCGAACAACTGCCTGCCAAGGACATACTGGCCATCATCCGCGAATATGACAACTCCAAGGAATCCGTCATCAATTTGATGGTGACACCCGAGATGTTTGCCCGCGCGGTGGTTATTGAAAAGCAGTACAAGGACCTCACCCGCACCCACTTACGCGGCATGGTCAACTCCGTGATCTTCCGGGAAGATGGCGACCCGGTTGCGTTTCTGATCGCCATTGGCGACCTGGAAGGCGGTAGCGAAGCACTGGCCGACTACTTCTCTGAAAAGTGGAGCCGCATCGAAGCCTTTGCCCGCACAGGCACGTTCGACGCTGTTGAAGACGATGGAGAGATGCTGTCCGAGACCGCCCTGCTGTCGCTCGCCTACGCGCCGCCCAAGCTGGAGCTGGATGAAGTGGCCGACCAGGACTGGATGCAACTGGCCTGGCTGCTGCGCCATGAATGCCCGGACCTGTTCACCGAAACCGTGCTGGTGCTGCGCGCCAAGGCGCGCGCGCATGATCTGGGCCTGGACGAAGAGGAAGAAACAGCCGAGGAAGACGACGGCAAGGTGGAGACCGGTGACACCGACCGCGGCAAAGCCACGCCGGCAGCCCGCGACGATGACGAGGAATCGGCCATTTGACACCCCACGCTGTATCGCTGTTCGACGCGCGACCGTTCTTTGAGAAAGCGCTTGCCTATGGCGTGCAACACGGCATCATCGGCCAGACCAAACTGGATGCGATCTGCCAGGATGCGCCCAAAGGCATGGTCCAAATTGCCCGCTACTTTGGCACCGAGTTTTTGCGTCCGGAACTGGAAAAAGCCCGCGACCGCATCGTCAATCTGGTGAGCCTGTATCTGGAGAGCACCAGCGGCGGCGACCTGCGATTGGCCGCCGAGTCCCTGCGTGACCATTCGTTTCTGTCCCGCTCCAAGGGCGGCTCGGACATGCTCAAGGCACTGATCGCCATGCCGCAGAACAGCCACTTCGGCATGCACGAAGGCCGGGGGTTTACCGATGACCAGATTCCCTTGCTGGCCAAATGGTCGCTGCGCACACTGCCCGAGTACCAGCTGGAACTCGACCAACGCAGCCAGATCGCTCTGCTGGTCGATGCAGCGGTGTGGATGGCCGAGGCACTGGGTCTGGATGCGACCGATCTGGAGGAAGCCGGCAGAGACGCCGAAGCGGTCATCCGCACGGCGCTGCTGGCACACTTTGCCCGGCGTACCGAAATGCCGGACTGGGTGGCATTTGAAAAAATGATTGCCGGGCTGCGCAAGAAATACCCGGCGAAAACCGGCACTTCAATGCAATCCATCGGTATCACCTTACCCTCTGATCTGCCCGCTCGCTTCAAACCCGCGGTGGAAGCTGTCCGGCAATCCGTGCTTGCAGACATGCCCAGGATTCTGGACACCACGCTACCCACGCGCAAACTGTTTGACCAGACACCTGCTTTCATGGGGCGCTACTTCTGGCTGGAGGACGCGATCAGCGAGGTCGATCACTTTGACCGCACCGCATCCGCCGCATGGAACAAGGCGACGGGCGGGCATGGGGATGACGGCTCCCTGCTCACGCTATTCCTGTGCGTGGCCGCCGGTACTCCCCCTAAGACGGTCCTGACCGAAAAATCAGCCTCTGCCCTGGTGCGCAAAGTCCGGAAATCCGGGCTACAACCCGCACTCGCCACCGAGTTCATCCACAACCATGCACCGGCACACCACCAGGCGGACTATGTCCAGCTGTGGGATGCCTTCGTTGCCGAGGCACAATCCACACTGATCAGTGACTTCGACCATACGCTCAAAGACGCTGTGTCTTTGCTGCGTCGGGAGTGCAACATTGGCCCGTAAACGGTGTTGCTGCGGCGACATTGCAGGGCATTCACGAATCCGCTAAAGTCTATTCCAATAAGTCAATTGAGGGAGTTTCAGTGAGTACCAAGCCGCCAGCGCCAACCTCCGGCCCCGTTCCCCCTGCGCAAGACCGCTACATGCCAGGTGACCCGATACCAGTCCCCGAGGCGGTTGAAGCCAATTCCGACTCCACCTGGGCGATGTTTTCCGACAATCCGCCACCTCCCGAGGGAGAGTTTCTCGACACCGTGCCAGCCTCACTGCTGGAAGAGGCCGCTCTGGCCACGCCACCCAAAAAGAACTGAGTCCATTCCATGCGACTGAATCATTGGGCAATTGCTGCCATTTCCTGCGTGGCACTATTGTTGGCCGCGTGCACCCAAAAAGACACACCGGGCACCGCCAAACCGGCAAAACAGGAGGTGTCGGTGCAAGCCGTTGCCGCACAGGCCAAGGGCTTCACGGTGGGCGCGGTGATGAGCGCCAACACGGTCTATGTTTTCTTTGATCCACAGTGCCCGCACTGCGGCCATTTGTGGCAGGCATCAATTCCGCTGCAGCGAAAGGTCAAATTCGTCTGGATACCGGTGGCCTGGATCAACGCATCCAGTCTTTCACAGGGTGCGGCACTGCTGACTGCTGCCAACCCGCTGGAGTTGATGACCGAGCACGAAGCCCTGCTGCTGGCCGGCAAGGGCGGTATTTCTGCACCATCGGGTGTTGGTTCCGACGTCGAGCAGGCTATCAAGGCCAATACGAAGTTGCTGAGCGGATTCGGAGCCGAATCGGTTCCGTTCATCGTGGTGAAGAATTCCCGTACCGGTGAGACCATCAGCCGCGATGGAGCCCTGGCCACCGCCGATCTCGCCAATCTCATCGGAATTGACCTGGCACCCTGAACGGCGCAATGGCTGCAGGACGCGTCCTACAGCTTTTGACCCAGCGCCTTTTCAACCGCTGAAACCAGCTGCTTACTTTCAGGCTCCACGTCGCTGGGATAGCTTGCGACCACCTTCCCCCGTCGATCAACCAGATACTTGTTGAAGTTCCATTGGGGCTCCTGGCCGGTAGCCTTGACAAGCTGGGCGTACAACGCATTCTTGTTGGCCCCTTTGACATCGGACTTGGCAAACATCGGGAACTTCACACCATAGGTGTTAAAGCAGAAATCTGCAATTTCCTTGGATGTACCGGGCTCCTGCTTGCCAAACTCGTTGGACGGAAAACCCAGCACCACCAGCCCCCTGGCCTGGTACTTGGCATACATGGCCTCCAGTCCCTGGTACTGGCCGGTGAAGCCGCAATAGCTCGCCGTGTTGACCACCAACAGGACTTTGCCAGCGTACTGGCACAGGTTCTGGGGTGCATCATCCTGCAAACGGGGAAACTGGTGTTGCAGGAGGGCTGGGCAGGTAGCCGGTGCTGCAGCTTGAACCGGAGCTGCCGGCGGTGTCTTCGCCAGGGAGGCCGAAGCGGCGGCAAGCCCGGCAGCAGCAACCCAAACGGCCCGGGCAAAAAGGCGTTGTGTAGTCATCGTCAGACTCCCTTCTTGATCATTGCGACGAGTTGATCGAGCGCCGTGCCCCATCCCCCTTCAAAGCCCATCGCAGCGTGCTGCTTGCAGCCGGCTTCGTCTGCATGGATAACCGTCGCGGTGTAGCGCGTGCCTTGTGCATGGTCTGCCAATTCGACCGTGGCGGTGAACTTGAACTCGGCGTCATCGGAGCCACAAGTTGCGGCCGGCTTGCTGGGCCGGTAGCCCGCCAGCAAAGCATTGGTCCACACCAGCTTTTCGTTGGGTATCACTTCGAGGTAGCAGCCTTGATTCGGAAATTCAAGACCCTCGGGTGACTGCATGGTGGTGCGGAAAATCCCGCCGGGACGCAGGTCTATTTCACAGTCAATGGTCTTCCATGGCAAGGGGCAGAACCAGGGCTTGAGCAGTTCCGGCTCGGTCCAGGCACGCCACACCAGGGATCTGGGCACATCGACGACGCGCGTAAAGCTGAGGTCGAGTTTTGAATCGGGCTGGTACGTTGGCTTCATGTTTTGCCTCCTGTGGTTGGTGGTGGTTGCAAGGCGTGTAATACGCATCGAGGCGATCCAGACGGCCTTCCCAGACCTGTTTGTACTCGCCTATCCAGTCCATTGCTTGCTTAAGGTTTTGGCCTTCAATGCGACAGGGACGCCATTGCGCGTCGCGCCCTCTGGGAATCAGTCCAGCCGACTGCAGCACTTTGATGTGCTTGGACACCGCGGGCAAACTGATTGCAAAAGGTGCCGCCAGTTCGTTGACTGATGCTTCGCCCAATGCGAGCCGGGCCAGGGAGACAGACGCAGTCTTAGCCGACCCAGCGTCTCGCGTTGTGCCAGAGCTGCATCCACGGGCTGTGGGCATCGGCATCCAGAGCGTTCCAGCTCATCTGGATGTTGCGGAATACGCGCTCGGGGTGCGGCATCATCGCTGTGAAGCGTCCGTCCGCCGTGGTCACGGCCGTCAGGCCATCGGGGCTGCCGTTCGGGTTGAACGGATAGGCCTCGGTCGCGGCACCGGCATTGTCGGTGAAGCGCATCGCAGCAATGGCCTTGTCGGCGTTGCCGCGGTACTTGAAGTTGGCAAAGCCCTCACCGTGCGCCACGGCGATCGGCAAACGCATACCCGCCAAATCCTGAAAGAACAAGGACGGCGACTCCAGCACTTCCACCATGGACAGGCGCGCCTCGAAGCGCTCGCTCTGGTTGGCGGTGAAGCGCGGCCAGTCCTGCGCGCCAGGGATGATGTCGGCCAGCTCGGCAAACATCTGGCAGCCATTGCACACGCCCAGGCCGAAGGTATCGGTGCGTCCAAAGAACGCCTTGAACTGCTCGGCCAAGACCGGGTTGAAGGTGATGGAGCGCGCCCAGCCAATGCCGGCACCCAGCGTGTCGCCATAAGAGAAGCCGCCGCAGGCGACCACGCCCTTGAAGTCGGCCAGCTTGGCGCGGCCGGTCTGCAGGTCGGTCATGTGCACGTCAAAGGCCTCGAAACCGGCCTCGGTAAAGGCGTAGGCCATTTCCACATGCGAGTTGACGCCCTGCTCGCGCAGCACGGCCACACGGGGGCGGCTGAGCAGCAGCGCGGGGCTGGCAGGCGTCAGATACGCTACGGATTTAGTAGCACCTTGTGCAGATGCCACGAGGGCCGCAGGCTGATTTGCCTTAAGGTTTCCAGCCTGGGGCAGGTGAATATGCAGTCCCGGATCGGCCAGTGCACCGGCAGCCGCGTGCTCGGCATCGGCGCAGGCGGGGTTGTCGCGCTGCTGGCAGATCTTCCAACTCACGGCGTCCCAGACCTGGTGCAGATCGACCAACGGCGCCTTGAAGATGGCCTTGGCATCGCGCCAGACTTGCAGTTCGTTCTTGCCGGCGTCGATCTCGGAAGACGCGGGCCGTGTCTTGCCAATGAAGTGGCTGTGCGCGGACAGGCCGTGCTCACGCAGCGTCTGCATCACCTCACTGCGCTGGGCCGTGCGCACCTGCAGCACCACGCCCAGCTCTTCGTTGAACAGCGCCTTGAGCGTCAGCTCTTCGCGACGGGCACCTACCTGCCCTGCCCAGTTTTTGCTGTCGCCCACGTCCATGCGGCTGTCGGAGATGCCGTCGCCTTCGGTGACCAGCATGTCCACATTCAGCGACACACCGACGCGGCCAGCAAAGGCCATCTCAGCAACCGTCGCCAATAGACCGCCATCGCTGCGGTCGTGGTAGGCCAAAATCTTGCCCTGGGCGCGCAAGGCGTTCACGGCGTTGACCAGATTCACCAGGTCCTGGGCGTTGTCCAGGTCAGGCACCGTGTCGCCCACCTGGTTCAGCGTTTGCGCCAGGATGCTGGTGGCCATGCGGTTCTTGCCGTGGCCCAGATCAACCAGCACCAAAGTCGTGTCGTCGGTGGCATTCAACTGGGGGGTCAGCGTGCCGCGCACGTCCTGCAGCGTCGCGAAGCCGCTGACGATCAGGGATACGGGGGATGTGACCTTCTTGTCGCCCTTTTCATCCTTCCACTGCGTGCGCATGGACAGCGAATCCTTGCCGACGGGAATCGACACTCCCAGTGCAGGGCACAGTTCAAGGCCCACGGCCTTGACGGTCGCGTACAGCGCGGCGTCTTCACCCGGCTCGCCACAGGCTGCCATCCAGTTGGCCGACAGCTTGACGCGGCCCAGCTCGATGGGTGCGGCCAGCAGATTGGTAATGGCCTCGGCCACCGCCATGCGGCCCGATGCCGGCGCGTCCAGCGCGGCCAGCGGCGTGCGCTCGCCCATGGACATGGCTTCGCCGGCAAAGCCCTTGAAGTCGGCCAGCGTCACGGCGCAATCGGCCACCGGCACCTGCCAGGGGCCAACCATCTGGTCGCGGTGCGTCAGGCCACCCACGGTGCGGTCGCCAATCGTGATCAGGAAGCGCTTGGACGCGACGGTGGGGTGTGCCAGCACGTCGATGACGGCCTTTTGCAGGTCCACACCGGTCAGGTCCAGCGGTTTGAACTGGCGCGCGACGGTCTTCACATCGCGGTGCATCTTGGGCGGCTTGCCCAGCAGCACGTTCATCGGCATGTCGACCGGCGACTCGGCGCCCTCGTCCACCAGTTGCAACTGGCGCTCTTCGGTGGCCACGCCAATCACGGCAAACGGGCAGCGCTCGCGTTCGCACAGCGCCTGGAACTGCTCCAGCGACTCGGGGGCAATGGCCAGCACATAGCGTTCCTGGCTCTCGTTGCACCAGATTTCCTTGGGCGCCATGCCGGACTCTTCGAGCTTGACGGCGCGCAGATCAAAGCGCGCGCCACGCCCGGCGTCGTTGGTCAACTCGGGGAAGGCGTTGGAGAGGCCACCTGCGCCCACGTCGTGGATCGCCAGGATCGGGTTGGCGTCACCTTGAATCCAGCACTGGTTGATGACTTCCTGCGCCCGGCGCTCGATTTCGGGGTTGCCGCGCTGCACGGAGTCAAAGTCCAGGTGCGCCGCATTGGCGCCCGTGGCCATGGAGCTGGCCGCGCTGCCGCCCATGCCGATGCGCATGCCGGGGCCGCCCAGTTGGATCAGCAGGCTGCCAGCGGGGAATTCGATCTTGTGGGTCTGCGTGGAGTCGATCACGCCCAGGCCACCGGCAATCATGATGGGCTTGTGGTAGCCACGCTGCACGGTGTCCACGTCGCTGGCCACGCTTTGCTCGTATTCGCGGAAGTAGCCCAGAAGGTTGGGCCGGCCAAATTTATTGTTGAAGGCAGCGCCGCCCAGCGGGCCCTCAGTCATGATCTGCAGCGGGCTGGCAATGTGCTCGGGCTTGCCAAAGTCGTCAACACCTGGAGTCGGCCACAGCTTGGACACGGTAAACCCGGTCAAACCCGCCTTGGGCTTGGAGCCGCGGCCGGTGGCGCCCTCGTCACGGATCTCCCCGCCCGCGCCGGTGGAGGCGCCGGGGAACGGGCTGATCGCCGTGGGGTGGTTGTGCGTTTCCACCTTCATCAGAATGTGGTTGGTTTCGCTATGTTTTTCGTAGCTGGCTGCGCTTATTCCACGAGGGCTAGCGGCGGATTTGGCTACGAACCTTTCGACCACAACGCCTTCCATGACGGAGGCATTGTCCGAATACGCCACCAGCATGTGCTGCGGGTTGGTCTGGTGCGTGTGGCGGATCATGCCAAACATGCTCTGGTCCTGCGCCACGCCGTCAATCGTGAACTGGGCGTTGAAGATCTTGTGGCGGCAGTGTTCGCTGTTCGCCTGGGCAAACATCATCAACTCCACGTCGGTGGGGTTGCGACCCAGCGCTGTGAAGGCATTCACCAGGTAATCGATCTCGTCGGCCGCCAGGGCCAGGCCCCAGGCCGTATTGGCGCTTTCCAGGGCCGCCTTGCCACCGCCCAGCACATCCACGTGGTCCATCGGTGCGGCCTGCAGGGCGGTGAACAGGCCCAGGGCCTCTGCGCGCTCCAGCATGGCGCTTTCGGTCATGCGGTCGTGCAACAGGGCTGCGACCTGCTCCAGTTGTTCGGCGGTCAACGCGGTCTTGCTCAGCAGGCCGTTCTTCAACGTCAGGCGGTATTCCACCAGGCGCTCGATGCGGTGCACGGCCAAGCCGCAGTTGTGGGCGATGTCGGTGGCCTTGGAGGCCCAGGGCGACACCGTGCCCAGCCGCGGTGACACCACGATCAACGGGCCATCGGTGGGTCCGGTGTAGGGGTCACCATAGGTCAGCAGCGCTGCCAGTTGGGCATTAAGCGCTGCATCAGGCGCGCTGTCGCCGGCCACCAGGTGCACAAAACGCGCCGAAATGGACGCAATTTTGTCGTGGATACCCTGCAGGGCGGGCAGGAGTTGTTGAACGCGGAAGCTGCTCAGGGCATTGCTGCCCTCGAATTGGGTGATGTGCACAGTCACTGGGGCGGCCTGGAAAGGTGGGCTGGAGGGTGAAAATTCAACTCATCCCCTTGCGCTGAATGGGCATGGGGCTGAAGCCCGCTGATTTTACCCGCCCAGAGCCCCCTGCCCCGGCTCGCGGCCCTTTTGCCTCACGCCATCTGGAACAGCTCCTGCGGCATCTGCATCACCGCACTGGTCGGGGCCAGCGCCGCACTGTAGTGGCCATCGGCGCGTGGCAGCAGGCGCGCGAAGTAGAACTCGGCCGTCTGGATCTTGGCGGTGTAGAAGTCGTTGGACTCCTTGCCTTTGCCACTGGCCAATAGCTCGGTGGCCTTGGCGGCCTGTAGCGCCCAGAAGTAGGCCATCATCACAAAGCCGGAATACATCAGGTAATCCACGCTGGATGAGCCCACCTGCTCGCGGTCCTTGGACGCGCGCAGCATGATCAGCGTCGTCAACACGTTCCACTGCGCAGTGCGGCGCGCCAGGGTGCGCATCATCTGGCCCATGGGCGTGCGTTGCAGCGCGTAAGGCTTGGCCATGCGCAATATCGTGCCGCTGAAATCGCGCACGCATTTGCCCTTGGTGTTCAGCAGCACCTTGCGGCCCAGCAGGTCCAGCGCCTGGATGCCGGTCGTGCCTTCGTACAGCGTGGAGATGCGGGCATCGCGCGCAATCTGCTCCATGCCGTGTTCGCCGATGTAGCCGTGGCCGCCAAACACCTGGATACCCAGGTTGGCCGCTTCCAGGCCCATTTCGGTCAGGAAACCCTTGAGGATGGGGGTGTAGAAGCCCAGTTCGTCGTCGTACTTCTTGTACGTGGCCTGGTCGCCTTCCTGCACCGCATTGAACATCTTGTCCGCAATCTTGGCAGCACCATAGACCATGGCACGGCCGCCCTCGGCAATGGCCTTCTGCGTCAGCAGCATGCGGCGCACATCGGGGTGCCAAATCAGCGCATCCGCTACCTGCTCAGGCTCTTTCTTGCCCGACAACGCGCGCATGGAACGGCGCTCTTGTGCATAGGGCAAGGCACCCTGGAATGACAGCTCGGCATGGGCCACACCCTGGATGGCGGTGCCGATGCGGGCCGTGTTCATGAATGTGAACATGGCTTCGAGGCCCTTGTTGGGCTCACCAATCAGCGTGCCGATGGCGCCGTCAAAGTTCAGCACGGCCGTGGCATTGGCGCTGATGCCCATCTTGTGCTCCAGCGAACCGGTGTTGACGCCATTGCGTGCACCGACCGTGCCGTCATCCGCCACCGCTAGCTTGGGCACCACAAACAGCGAGATACCACGGGTGCCAGCGGGCGCACCGGGCAAACGGGCCAGCACGATGTGGATGATGTTTTTCGCGAGGTCGTGGTCGCCGGACGAGATGAAAATCTTGGTGCCAGTCAGCGCATAGGTTCCATCCGCCTGCGGCTCGGCGCGGGTCTTGACCTGGGCCAGATCGGTGCCGCACTGAGGTTCGGTCAGGCACATGGTGCCGGTCCACTCACCCGCCACCAGACGCGGCAGGTAGACCGTCTTGATGGCGTCGGTGCCGTACTGCAGCAGCGTGTTGATGCAGCCAATGCTCAGGCCCGGGTACATGTTGAACGACCAGTTGGCCGCACCCATCATCTCGGACTTGAACAGGTTCAGCGACATGGGCATGCCCTGGCCGCCATATTCCACGGGGAAGGACAGGCCTTGCCAGCCACCGGCCACGAACTGGGCGTAGGCTTCCTTGAAGCCCTTGGGTGTGGTCACCACACCGTCCGCCAGATGGCAACCTTCCTTGTCACCCGACGCGTTCAACGGTGCCAGCACCTCTTCACACAAGGTTGCAGCGCCTTCCAGGATGGCATCGACCATTTCAGGCGTGGCTTCCGCACCGTTGGAGAGCGTGCTGTAGTGCTGGGGGTAGTCCAGCACTTCGTTGATCAAGAAGCGCATATCGCGCAGGGGGGCTTTGTAGTGCAGCATGGCAATTACCTTTCAATGATGGCAACAACACCTTGGCCACCGGCGGCACAAATCGAGATCAGGCCGCGGCCCGAACCCTTTTGCGCCAGCATCTTGGCCAGCGTGGCCACAATGCGCCCGCCGGTGGCGGCAAACGGATGTCCAGCAGCCAGAGAACTGCCGTTGACGTTGAGCTTCTTCATATCGATCTTTCCCAGCGGCTTGTCCAAGCCGAGCTGTTGCTTGCAAAACACCTTGTCTTGCCAGGCGTTCAGCGTGCACAGCACCTGGGCGGCAAAGGCTTCGTGGATTTCGTAGTAGTCAAAGTCTTGCAGCGTCAGACCCGCACGCGCCAGCATGCGGGGCACGGCGTAGGCCGGGGCCATCAACAGGCCTTCCTTCTTGTCGAAGAAATCGACAGCTGCCACTTCGCTGAAGGTGATGTAGGCCTGCACCGGCAGATTGTGCGCAGCGGCCCACTCTTCACTGGCCAGCAGCACGGCAGAGGCGCCGTCGGTCAGGGGTGTGGAATTGCCAGCGGTCAGCGTGCCCTGGCCGGGTGCAACCTTCTTGTCGAACACGGGTTTCAACGAGCGCAGTTTTTCAATCGTCAGGTCGGCGCGCAGGTTGTTGTCCTTGGTGACGCCCTTGAACGGGGTCATCAGGTCGGTGAAGAAGCCCTGGTCATAAGCCTTGGCCAGGTTCTGGTGGCTCTTCAAGGCCAGTTCGTCCTGCGCTTCACGGGGGATGGCCCATTCACGCGCCATCTGCTCTGCATGCTCGCCCATGGAGAAGCCGGTGCGTGGCTCGCCGTTGCGCGGCAGGGCCGGCTTGACCAGCATGGCCGGGCGAATGCGCATGGCCGCAGCCAGGCGCTGTGCGCCGGTCTTGGCGCGGGACAGGTCCAGCAGGATCTTGCGCAGCTTTTCGTTCAGCGCAATCGGTGCGTCCGACGTGGTGTCCACACCGCCGGCAATGCCGCTGTCGATATGGCCCAGTGCAATCTTGTTGGCGACGATCATGGCCGCTTCCAGGCCGGTGCCGCAGGCTTGCTGGATGTCAAAGGCCGGAGTTTCGCGGGCCAGCGTGGTGGACAACACGGACTCGCGCACCAGGTTGAAGTCACGCGAATGCTTCATGACCGCTCCGGCGACCACGTCGCCCAGGCGCTCGCCGTGCAGGTTGAAACGGTCCACCAGGCCTTGCAGCGTGGCGGTCAGCATCTCCTGGTTAGAGGCTTGCGAATAAACAGTGTTGGAACGGGCGAAGGGAATGCGGTTGCCGCCCAGAATGGCGACGCGGCGGATAGAAGGAGTTTTCATGGTGTTGTTCCGTAAGAATAGAAAAACAAATGGAGAAGGCTTGCTACAGTTTTAATAGCTGAATTAATAGGTCAATTGGCCGCGTAGATGTGGGCGAGCGCCCTTTTTGTCGCGCACCTCAAACAATGCGCCCTTGGGCGTACGTTCGGTCCACAGCGCCGCTCGGCCCGGCAGCAGCAACGGTGTCTTGAATTCCACCGAAGTCGAAGCCCGCTCCAGCGGCTCAGCGGGCAGCAAATAGGACAGCGCACGTGCCTTGGTCCACATGCCATGCGCAATGGCGCGCTGGAAGCCAAACAGCTTGGCCGTCAACGCCGCCATGTGGATGGGGTTGCGGTCGCCCGACACCGCACCATAGCGGCGACCGATGTCGGCGCTCGCCGTGAACTCGGTCTGGCAGGACAGTGCGGCGTCACTGGCAATCTGACTGCGATAGGGCACGCCCGATGTCGGCTTGACGCCCACCCGCAACAGGCTTTGGGTCGCACTCCAGACCAGTTCATCACCGCGCAGAATGCGCAGGTCCAGAGTAAAGCCTTGCCCTTTTTCGTGGGCAAACAGGTGCCCCGTGCCCAGCTCCACGCGCACCGCGTCGCCGGCGCGCAAGGACTTGTACTGCTCAATGCTGTTGGCCAGGTGCACCGTGCCCATGGCGGGCCACGGACATTCGTCAGAGCAGATATAGGCGGTCAACAGCGGGAAGGTCAGCATCTGCGGGTAAATCAGCGGCACGCCTTGCGATGCGCTGAAGCCGCACAGCGCCGCGTAGCGCGCAATGTGTTGGGCATCGAGCACCACGTTCGGCAGTGCCAACTCCGCCTTGGGCAAAGTCATGACCAGACCCGGGCGTTTGGCGCCCGTCCCCAGTGCCCTGAAAAAGGTAGCCGCCATGCTGGGCGTGCCGGTGACTTCAATGGTTTTCATGCTCATGCCCCAATCAGGCTTTGGCCGCACACGCGCACCACATTGCCGGTCAAGCCACCGGACGCGGGGGACGCAAACCAGGCAATGGCCTCGGCCACATCCACCGGTTGACCGCCCTGCCCCATGGAGTTCATACGGCGGCCGGCCTCGCGGATCGCAAACGGCACGGCGGCCGTCATCTGGGTTTCGATAAAGCCGGGTGCGACCGCGTTGATGGTGATGCCCTTCTCTGCCAGCACCGGTGCCATGCTTTGCACCATGCCGATGACACCAGCCTTGGACAGCGCGTAATTGGTCTGGCCCAGGTTGCCGGCGATGCCGGAGATGGACGACACACAGACAATGCGGGCACCGGCCTTCAGTGCACCTGCTCCTACCAGCGCGTCGTTGATGCGTTCCTGGGTCGACAGGTTGACGTTGACGACGGCCTGCCACAGGTGGTCCTTCATGTTGGCAATGGTCTTGTCGCGGGTGATACCGGCGTTGTGCACGACCACGTCCCAGCCGCCGTCGGTCAGGGCAGCGTCCACCAGGGCTTGCGGCGCTTCCATGGAGCCAATGTCCAATGCGAGCGCTTTGGCGCCCAGGCGCGTGGCGACTTCATCCAGCCCTTGTTGGGCTTGTGGCACATCCAGGCAGATGACTTGGGCGCCGTCGCGTGCCATGACTTCGGCGATGGACGCACCAATGCCACGGGAGGCGCCGGTGACCAGAATCTTCTTGCCCGCCAGTGGCTGGCTCCAATCGATAGCGGTCTTGGCCGCCACGCTGGGCACGGTCAGTCGGACGACCTGCGCCGACACATAGGCCGAACGGGGTGACAGCAAGAAGCGTAACGTGTTCTCCAACTGGTCTTCCGCGCCCTCAGCCACGTAGACCAGTTGCACCGTGATGGCGCGCTTGAGTTCCTTGGCCAACGAGCGTGTCAAGCCTTCCAGCGCGCGCTGGATAGTCGCCTGGCGCGGATTGGCGCAGGCCTCGGGCGGGCGACCCAGCACAACCACACGACCGCAGGGCAGCACGGAGCGCGCCGCGTCGTGGAAAAAGTTGTAGAGGGCGTCGGATTGAGAACTGTCGGTCAGACCGGTGGCGTCAAACACCAGGGCCTTGACCTTTTCACCCGGCTGGTCGGCCACGCCCCAGCGGCCGGTCATCATGCCGACTTCATTGGCAAGTACCATCCACTGCGGCAGGCTCTTGTGGGCAACGGTTTGTGCGCCCATGGCCTTGAAAGCCGCCACCAATGCGTCCAGCAGTTGGGGCGTGCCGCCACCACCGATCAGTACTCCGCCTTTGACGACGGGTTGGCCGGGCTTGAAGCGCTCCAAAGGCAGGGGTTGGGGCAAGCCCAGCATCGCAGCGATGCGTGAGCCCAGAGTTGAGTTGGCAAAGCCAAGATACGAGTCGTTCATGAGAGGGAAGCTCCTTTTGGGCGCGATAGTACCGACCAATTGGTCATTTAGCGTAGAGCGCTCTGCCTAACCGGATATTGCAGTGCGTCATACGGGAACCCGCTTGGGCGGCAAGGTGTACGTCAATATGCGTTTCATCACGGTCGCGTACTGCCTGAAAAGACTGCCGGTGTTGTAGAAAAGGCCGTATTTGCGGCACAGCGCCTGGATCTGCGGCGCCACCTCGGGGTAGCGGTGGGCAGGCATATCGGGAAATAGGTGGTGCTCGATCTGGTGGCTCAGGTGGCCGCTCATGATGTGAAAAAGCCGGCCGCCCGTGAGGTTGCTGGAGCCCGAGAGCTGGCGGATGTACCAGTCGCCCCGGGTTTCTTTGCGCGTATCTTCCTCGCGATAGATCGCCACACCCTCGGTAAAGTGACCGCAGAAGATGATCAGGTAGGTCCACAGGTTGCGGATCAGGTTCGCGCAGAAGTTGCCTGCCAGCACCCGCGGCGCGCTCCACAACGCGAGCGCCGGGAACAGCAGATAGTCCTTGAACCAGACCTTGCCGACCTTGGTCAAAAAGCGGTCCAGCCGCGCCTTGAATTCGGCCTTGGGCATGGCGCCGTGTTTGTAGCGGCCAATCTCCAGATCGTGTGAACCCACGCCGTATTGAAAGCCCATGGCCAGCATCAGATTGGCCAGCGGTTGGAACCAGTGGCGGGGTTTCCACTTCTGCTCGTCCGTCATGCGCAACAGCGAATAGCCCAGGTCGCGGTCCTTGCCCAGGATATTGGTGTAGGTATGGTGGGTGACGTTGTGGGAGTGGCGCCACTGCTCGCCGTCGCAGGCGATGTCCCACTCAAAGGTCTGCGAGTTCAGCGCCGGGTCACCGGTCCAGTCGTATTGGCCATGCATGACGTTGTGGCCGATCTCCATGTTGTCCAGAATCTTGGCGTTGGCCAAGGCCAGCACACCAGCAACCCAACTCAGAGGCCCCAGGCCAAAGTGCAGCAGTGCGCGGCCACCGATTTCGCTGGCGCGGCTGACGTGAATCATGTTGCGCATGTGGTCCACGTCGGCCTGGCCCAGGTGGTTCATCACGCCGTCGCGGATGGCGTTGACCTCGCGTTCAAATTCGGCCACCTGTTCGCGGCTCAGGGTGGTGGGTTTGGCAAAGCTCATGGGGTGTTCCAATCAATATTCAAAAGGTGTTCAGGGTGCACGCTCACAGCGCCAGCACCACATCGGAGCGCGCCATCGAGACGCACAGGCGTATCAGCTCATTGGGGGTCGACGACAGCTCGCCGGTCTGCAGGTTTTCCACCGTGCCACTGGTCTTGACGCATTGGCAGGAACGGCAGATGCCGATGCGACAGCCGTGCTTGGGCGACAGGCCCGCACGCTCCGCCTGCACCAGCAGTGGCTCGGTCCCCTGCGTAGTGAATGTGGCGCTACCATTGAGCAAGGACACCTGCACCGGCGTGCCGTGCGCGGTACTGGGCAGAAGCGGTGCAGCGACAAAGCGTTCGCTGAACAGGGGTGCAGCCAAACCCTGCGCATGCCAATAAGCGGCGACGACATCCATAAAGCCTATGGGACCGCACATCCAGGTGCTGCGCTGCGCCAGATCCGGCACTTCCAGCGCCAGCGCCTCGGGTGAGAAGCGGCCCTCTGCTGTGCTGTAGTGCACGACCAGGCTCAGCTCGGCAAATTCCCCGGCGATGGCGGCCAGTTGCCTGGCAAAGATCAAATCGTCAGGCATGTGGCACACGTGCAGAAACACCACATCGCCCTGGTAACGTCTGCCCTGCAAATCCCGCAGCATGGCCATCACCGGTGTGATGCCACTGCCCGCGCTGAGCAGCAGTATCTTGCCCGGCAGGTCTACGGGCATGCTGAACTCACCCAGGGCCTGGCTGATGGTCAGCACATCGCCGACCTTCACCTTGTCGTGCAAATGCCGGGACACCAGCCCCTGGTCCTGGCGCTTCACGGTAATGGCAAGGTGGCGAGAACCCGGGCGCGACGACAGGCTGTAGGAGCGCTCGACCCGGCGCCCGGCTATCTCCATCTGCACCCGGACATACTGGCCCGCCTGCGCACCGAGCCACAGCGCATTGGGTTGCAGCACAAAGGTTTTGGTGGATGCGGTCTCGTCATTGACGCGGACTACACGGGCCCGCACCTGCGTCAACGACAGCAGAGGATGCAGCGCGGCCAACGCGTCCTCCACCGCGCTCAAACGAACGATGGACTCGACCCAGGGGTGGCGTAGCGCGGCCACCAAAGGTGCGTTGACTCCATGGGCCAAGCGAACGATCCCATCGCGGCGTAGCGCTACAGGTGTTTGCAATTGCGTGGCGGGTGGGCTGGTGTGCGGCATGGGGTACTCCGGGTTGCCAGCACGCAAAACGGCGTGGTGGACTGATATGGCTTTATTGTGTACATATGTACACTCAAAGTCAATGTCCTGGACTTAGTTTAGAGAGGAACACCCACCGAAGGCAAATGGAAATGGCCATTGGCGCACCGCAACCAGCATGGCTAAAATACAAACGTACACAATTTACCAGCCCATGACCAAACCATCCTCCCTGGCCGAGCGCAAGGACAAGCTGACCCGCACCGAGCGCAAAGACCTCACGCGCAACAGCCTGTTGCAGGCGGCACTGGCCTTGATGGGTGAAGGACGCAGCTTCACCAGCCTGGGCATCCGCGAAATTGCCCGCGAGGCCGGCATGGTCCCCAATGCCTTTTACCGCCACTTTCGCAATACCGATGAGTTGGGCCTCGAACTGGTGGAAGAGATGGGGGTTACGCTGCGCCGCCTGCTGCGCGAGGCCCGCCAGACAGGGGTGACACAGGTTGACATCGTTCGCCAGTCCGTCAAGGTCTACCACCAGTACGTCATCGAAAACCGCCTGCTGTTTCTGTTTGTCTCCAGCGAACGCTCAGGCGGCAGCCGCATCCTGCGAATGGCGATCCGCAACGAGGTCAGCCATTTCACCAATGAGATGGCGCAAGACTTTCGCCGACTGGGCGCCTACAAGGACATGTCCACAGCCAGCGTGCAAATGGTTTGCGGTCTGATCGTCACCACCATGCTGGCCGCCGCCCCCGAGATTCTGGATTTGCCGCCGGAGCAACCGCTGCTGGAAGGCGAGATGATGGAGACTTTCGTCAAGCAATTACAGCTCGTTTTGCTGGGTGCCTCCGTGTGGAAAGACAAGCCGCGCCCGCAGTGAATTGCGCTCTGGGATAATTGACACATGACAATTACCTACAAAGACGCCCAAGGCATTCAGGGCATGCGCATTGCGGGCCGCCTGACCTCCGAAGTTCTGGACTACCTGACGCCGTTCATCAAGCCCGGCATCACGACCAACGAGATCGACAAACTGGCCCATGACTATATCACCCAGGTCCAAGGTGGCATCCCCGCACCGTTGAACTACAAGGGCGGCGGCAACACGCCCTACCCCAAGTCGGTTTGCACCTCGATCAACCACCAGGTCTGCCACGGCATCCCGAACGACAAGCCGCTCAAGAAGGGCGATATCGTTAACGTGGACGTCACCGTCATCAAGGACGGTTGGCATGGCGACTCCAGTCGCATGTACATGGTCGGTGATGTGTCCATTGCTGCCAAGCGGCTGTGCGCCATCACCTATGAAGCCATGTGGCACGGCATCAAAATGGTCAAACCCGGCATCCATCTGGGTGATATCGGACACGCGATTCAGCAGTTTGCCGAAGGCCATGGTTTTAGCGTGGTGCGGGAGTTTTGTGGCCACGGCATTGGCCAGGTGTTCCACGAAGAGCCCCAGGTGCTGCACTACGGCCGCCCGGGCACCCTGGAAAAGCTGGTCGAGGGCATGACCTTCACTATCGAGCCCATGATCAACGCCGGCAAGAAAGAAATCAAGGACGGCCCCGAGAAAGACGGCTGGACCATTGTGACCAAAGACCATTCGCTGTCGGCACAGTGGGAGCACACCATTCTGGTCACCCGCACCGGCTACGAAGTGCTGACGGTGTCCGCCGGTACCCCGCCGACTCCCGCATTCGTGCCCGCGCAGGTCGCTGCATAAAGCATCCACCGCGACGGCACGGCACCCATGGCTGATTTGCTGGCGATACGCGCCGAGTACCGCGCCCAGAAGACACAATTGCTGCAGGCCCTGGGCCAGGGCAGCGCCACGGGCCGCGACGTACGCAAGGCGCTGAGCCGACTGGCCCAATTGGCCGATGGCGTACTGAAGCGACTGTGGGACCACGCCGGCCTGCAAGCCCCCTTCGCACTGCTGGCCGTCGGCGGTTTCGGACGCGGTGAACTGTTTCCCCACTCCGACGTCGATGTGCTGGTGCTGCTGCCCGACGCCTTTGACCCGGAACACGACACGGCACTCAAGGGCCGCATTGAGGCCTTTATCGGCAGTTGCTGGGACACCGGGCTGGAAATCGGCTCCAGTGTGCGCACGCTGGGTAGCTGTCTGGCCGAAGCGGAAAAAGACGTCACGATCCAGACCGCCCTGCTGGAATGCCGCCTGATCACGGGCAACGGCGATCTGGTGCAGCAGTTCCAGAGCGCGTTTTTCAAGGCCATGGACCCGCAGGCATTCTTTGTGGCCAAGACGCTGGAAATGCGCCAGCGCCACACCAAGTACGAAAACACCCCCTACGCACTGGAGCCCAACTGCAAGGAGTCTCCCGGAGGCCTGCGCGATCTGCAGGTCATCCTCTGGGTCGCCAAGGCCGCAGGATACGGTGACGACTGGCGTACGCTGGCAGCCAACGGGCTAGCCACACCGTTTGAAGTGCAGCAAATCCAGCGCAACGAGTCCTTGCTGATGCGCATCCGCGCACGCCTGCACCTGATTGCCAACCGCCGCGAAGACCGCCTGATCTTCGACATGCAGAACACCATGGCCCTGTCGTTTGGCTATGGTGATCAACCCTTTGTCCGGCCCAGCGAAGTGCTGATGAAACGCTACTACTGGGCCGCCAAGGCCGTCGTGCAGTTGAACCAGATTTTGCTGCTCAACATCGAAGAGCGGCTCAACCCGACGACCCACGCGCCCCGGCGCATCAACGAGCATTTCAACGAGAAGGCCGGCATGATCGACGTGGTCAGCGACGACCTGTACCAGCGCGAGCCGCACGCCATACTGGAAACTTTTCTGGTCTACCAGACCACCGTTGGTGTGAAAGGGTTGTCTGCCCGCACCCTGCGTGCCCTGTACAACGCACGCAACCAGATGGACGCCCGCTTTCGCAGCGATCCGGTCAACCGGGAAACGTTTCGCCAGATCTTGATACAGCCCAACGGCATCACCCATGCGATGCGGCTGATGAACCAGACCTCGGTGCTGGGCCGCTACCTGTGGGTATTCAGACGCATCGTGGGGCAGATGCAGCACGACCTGTTCCATGTCTACACGGTGGACCAGCACATCCTGATGGTGCTGCGCAATATGCGTCGCTTCTTCATTGCCGAGCATTCCCACGAATACCCGTTTTGCTCGCAACTGGCCGCGGGTTGGGACAAGCCGTGGCTGCTGTCCATTGCGGCCATCTTCCACGACATTGCCAAGGGCCGCGGCGGCGACCACTCGGATCTGGGTGGGGTCGAGGTACGGCGCTTCTGCAAGCAGCACGGCATTGCCGGTGAAGATGCGCAGCTGATTGAGTTTGTGGTGCGCGAACACCTGACCATGAGCCGCATCGCCCAGAAGGCGGACCTGAGCGACCCGCGGATCATCGCCGACTTTGCCAAGCGCGTGGGCAACGAGCGCCAGCTCACCGCCTTGTATTTGCTGACGGTGGCCGACATACGCGGCACTTCGCCCAAGGTCTGGAATGCCTGGAAGGGCAAGCTGCTCGAAGACCTGTACCGCTACACCAGCCGCGCGCTGGGCGGCCATGCACCCGACCCCGACGCCGAAGTCGAAGCCCGCAAACGCGACGCCCTGGTCCTCGTGAACATGCATTCCCTACCCTTTGAGGCGCACAAACCCTTGTGGGATACGCTGGACGTGGGCTATTTCATGCGCCACGACGCGGTGGACATTGCCTGGCACACCCGCCAGCTGTCGCGCCTGGTGGGCTCCCCCAATGCGATTGTGCGGGCGCGGCGTTCGCCGGCCGGCGAAGGCCTACAGGTACTGGTCTACACACCGGACCAAAGTGATCTGTTCGCGCGGATTTGTGGCTACTTTGACCAGCGCGGGTTCAGCATTCTGGATGCCCGCATCCACACCGCCAAAAATGGCCATGCGCTGGACACGTTTCAGGTGGTTACGTCGGCCAGCCCGGACGAATACCGCGAGATCACCAGCATGCTGGAAAACGGCCTGGCCAAGGTCATCACCGACGCCGGCCCCCTGCCCAACCCCAGCCGCGGCCGTGTATCCCGACGCGTCAAGAGCTTTCCGATTGCGCCACGCGTGACCTTGACACCGGACGAAAAGGGCCAGCGTTGGCTGCTCAACGTCTCGGCCAGCGACCGCGTCGGCCTGCTCTACTGCCTGGCCCGCGTGCTGGCACGGCACCATCTCAATGTGCAGTTGGCCAAGATCGCCACGCTAGGTGAGCGGGTGGAAGACACTTTCTTGATCGACGGACCCGAGTTGCAGCACAACAAGAAGCAGATCGAAATCGAAACCGAATTACTGGAAGCCCTGGCCGCGTAACCCGTTCGCTACAAAAATAATAGCGGATAACGTATAACCCGCGAGGGCTAGCGGCAAGAATGGCTATTAGAGCTTGGAGAAAACCTGGGCTTCCGCGAACAGCGGCGCCAAATCCCCCAGGGACGCGATCACTTCGTCCAGCGTGCCGCCCAGGCGCTTGGCCGCAGCTGACGGCAACTCTTCCACCAGGTGGTTGCCGGCAAAGCCAAAATGCAGCTTCTTGCTGATCTGGTTGGCCGCAAACACGCAGGCAATCATGTCGGAGTCGGCCAGCTCCGGACCGTACTGGTGGCGAATGGTGTCCACCAGCTTCGGTGCAAACCGCCATTTCTCGACCAGCATGGCACCCACCACGGCGTGGTCCACACCGATCACACTGCGCAACGCCATGTGCAGTGAAATGCCGTGCTGCTCGCTAGCTTCGAGCGCGATGCGAAACTCGCGGGGCATGAACTGCGCCAGCACCACCTTGCCAAAGTCATGCAGCAGACCGGCAATGAAGCAGTCCATGGGATCGGCGTCATCCACCTTCAAGGCCAGTTGCTTGGCAATCGCCGCGGTGGCCAGCGAATGCAGCAAGTACTGCTGCCCGTCAAAACCCGCTTCATTGGTCTTGGGCAACATGCCAATGGCCGCAATGCTGAGCGCCAGATTCTTGATGGTGTTGAAACCCAGGTAAACCACCGCATGGCCCACCGAGGTGATTTGCTTAGGCAGGCTGTAGTAGGCCGAGTTGACGACCTTGAGGATCTTGACCGTGAGCACCGGGTCTTTGTCGATGACCTCGACCAGGTCCTTGGGTGTGCTGTTGACGTCACGCGTCAACTCCAGCACCCGCTGCACGCTCTTGGGGAAGGCGGGCATGCCGTCCACCGCAGCGGTCAGCTTCTTGGTGAGTTCGGGGCTCATTTGCATAGGGTCAGACGATTTCCGGAAATAGAACTTCAGTGTAGCCAAATTGGCTGAAATCGCGAACCCGCATCGGATAGAGCTTGCCCCACAGGTGGTCGCACTCGTGCTGCACCACACGGGCGTGGAACCCTTCCACCGTGCGGTCTATGGGGTCGCCATACTGGTCGAACCCGGTGTAACGGATGCGCGACCAGCGTGGCACCATGCCCCTAAGGCCTGGCACCGACAGGCAACCCTCCCAATCCAGCTCCTCCGGCAGGTCGCCCACCGGATTTCCGTCCGCCGCCAGCGGCGTGATCACCGGGTTGAGCAGCACCGTGGGCGGCACCAGCGGGCGATCGGGGTAACGCGGGTTGGCATCCCGGCTGCCGAAAATAACCACCTGCAGGTCCACGCCAATCTGCGGCGCCGCCAGACCCGCACCATTGGCCGCCGCCATGGTGTCCAGCAGGTCGCTGATCAGCAGATGCAGCGCGTCGGAGTCGAAATCACTTTCAGGCACGGGCTGCGCCACGCGCAGCAGGCGGGGGTCGCCCATTTTCAGAATGTCACGGACTGCCATCTTGTTCTCCTTGGAGCAGAGCGGTCATCGCAGCCTCGTCAATCACGGCCACGCCCAGCGCCTGCGCCTTTTCCAGCTTGCTACCCGCCTCGGCTCCGGCCACCACATAGTCGGTCTTCTTGCTGACCGAGCCAGCCACCTTGGCGCCGGCGGCTTCCAGCAGGTCCTTGGCCTGGTCACGACTCAGGGTCGGGAAGGTTCCGGTCAGCACAAAGGTCTTGCCGGCCAGCGGCTTCGGCGCCTGCGCAGCGGGCTCGCCCTCTTCCCAAGTCAAACCACAGGCCCGCAGTTGCTCCACGACTTCACGGTTGTGCGGTTGCGCGAAGAAGGTGTGCAGACTCTTGGCAACGATGGGGCCCACATCGTTCACGCCGACCAGGGCTTCCTCGGAAGCATCCATGATGGCGTCCAGCGTGCCAAAGTGGCGCACCAGTTCCTTGGCCGTCGCCTCGCCCACATGGCGTATGCCCAGGCCAAACAGGAACCGCGGCAAAGTGGTTCGCTTGGATTTTTCCAGCGCATCCACGATGTTCTGCGCTGACTTCTCTGCCATCCGGTCCAGTGCCGCGAGCGAAGTCAGTCCCAGTTTGTACAGGTCTGGCAGGGTGCGGATGGTATTGCTTTCCACCAGCTGGTCCACCAGCTTTTCACCCAGGCCCTCCACTTCCACCGCACGGCGCTGCGCGAAGTGCAGGATCGCCTGTTTGCGCTGGGCAGCGCAGTACAGACCGCCGCTGCAGCGGTGGTTGACCTCGGCCTTTTCGCGCACCACGGCGCTGCCACAAACGGGACAGATACGGGGCATGCGAAAGTTGGGCACGTAGGTTGCACGCGGCCCGGTGCTCACGATGCCCACGACTTCGGGAATCACATCGCCAGCGCGGCGCACGATGGCGCTATCGCCTACCCGCACCTTTTTGCGGCGCAGTTCAAACAGGTTGTGCAGCGTGGCATTGGACACCGTGGTGCCGCCCACAAACACCGGGTCCAGGCGCGCCACGGGCGTCAGCTTGCCGGTGCGGCCCACCTGCACGTCAATGCCCAGCACCTTGGTGATCTGTTCCTGCGCCGGGTACTTGTGGGCGACGGCCCAACGCGGCTCGCGGGTGACAAAACCCAGTTGTTTTTGCAATGCCAGGCTGTTGACCTTGTAGACCACACCGTCGATGTCATAGGGAAGCTGGTCGCGCATCTGACCGATGCGCTGGTGGTATGCTATTAATTCAGGAGCGCCATTCGCCCGTTCCACGAGGGCTGCAACCGGAAAACCCCAATGCTTCAGGGTTTGCAGCAGATCATAATGGGTGCCAAAGGCCGGACCACCCTCCTCCGCCGGCGTGATCTCGCCCAGTCCATAGGCGAAGAAGCTCAAGGGGCGCTGGGCGGCAATGCCGGGGTCCAGCTGGCGCACGGCACCGGCGGCCGCATTGCGTGGGTTCACAAAGGTTTTTTCGCCCTTGTCACGCTGCTTCTCGTTCAGAGTCTCAAAGTCATCGCGGCGCATATAGACCTCACCGCGCACTTCCAGGACCGCTGGAGTCTCTGGCGGTAAACGCAAAGGAATCTGGCCTATGGTGCGGATGTTCTGCGTCACGTCTTCGCCAGTCTCGCCGTCACCCCGGGTGGCGGCTTGGACCAGAACACCTTGCTCATAGCGCAGGTTCAGCGCCAGCCCGTCAAACTTGAGTTCGGCCACGTACTCCACTGCGGGGTCGGTCTCGGTCAGGCCCAGTTCCTTGCGCACACGGGCATCAAAATTTTGCGCGCCGCTGGCTTCGGTGTCGGTCTCGGTGCGGATGCTGAGCATGGGAACTGCGTGGCGCACCGAGGCAAACTGCGCCAGCGGTTTGCCGCCGACCCGCCGCGTGGGTGAATCCGAGGTGACCCATTCGGGATGGGCCGCCTCCAGGGCCTGCAATTCCTGAAACAGCCGGTCGTACTCGGCATCAGGCACCTGGGGTGCATCGAGCACGTAATACTGGTGGGCATAGGCATGCAGCAGCCCGTGCAAGGCTTGTATGCGGGCCTGGTCCGCAGTGTCACCCGGATCAGCGGCAAACAAGTCCAGATTGGCCATACCCAGCACCCGACAGTGTTCAGGCAAACAGGCGCCGTGCCAGCAGCGACCCGGCGGCCAGGTCACGTTGTTCCAGCGTGTCGTACAGGCCTTGCAACTCGGCACCTATGCCGTCCATGGTCTGCGCCGTCAGCAGCTGCCCGTTGTCGTCGGTCACCACGCCGTCCATGGTCTGGGCCAATGCGGCCGCCACATCGCGCATGCGCTCAAACGGTTGTTCGTTGCGGTCCACCTGGGCCACATCCAGGTGCAGGGCGATGTCACGGATGGCGGACTGCGCCGGGTCTTCGGCCAGGGCCGCCTGCGAATCAAAACTCAGCACCAGCACCGGAGCCAGGCCTTCGGTGCTGGCGGGCAGCACCATGCGCCCCGGAATGACGCCGGCAACAAAGCCCAGCCGCGCCGCATTTTGCTGCACATAGCCGGGGCTCCACGACGCGTTGCGGGCGCGGATGGTAAAGCCCAGTTGCGCATCGTGTGCGCTGGCAAACTGGTCCAGCTCGCGGGCGCGGGCCACTTCTTCCAGCATTTCCGGAAACTCGGGCGTGGCGTTGATGGCATCGGCAAAGGCCTGGGTCTTGACCACGTATTCGGAATACTCGATCTCGTTCAACGCGCCGGAGCGGTTGGCCAGTTGCACGCCGGCCTGAAAACCGCCATAGCGCTGCCCCGCCACCGGCACTTCCCACGTCAAGGTGCTCAGGTTGTAGCCTTCGATGGCAAAGGGTTTGCTGCCGGCACGGCGGGTGGCCGGCATGGCGGCTATTGCCGCCTCGCCGGAGACCACCAGATGCGGACCATCCAGCGCGATGGTGGCGATGACATCGATCAGCGAGTCCATGACCGAGCGCCGCGCCACCGGTGGCAGGGTCATGGGCTGCGTGTCATGGCCCTCGTCATCCAGGGACGGCTCACGCAAGGGTGCTGGCGACGCATCACCCGCAGGCTCTGGCAAGGCCTGGCGCGGCGCGTTGCGGCGTGAGCTCCAGGCACCGTGGGCCACCACGGCCGCCAGCACGACGCCGCCCGCAATGGCCAATCCAATCTGTAAATTGCTCATAGTGTCTCCTGCCGAGCCGCAACACCCCTGATCGGTTGAGGACAGAGCTGAAGATCTGTCCCGCAAAGTTTCAGCGCGGCACGCGCCCCCTCGGGGGGCAGCGAATGAATATGAGCGTGGGGGTTCATAGGTTGGTTATGCCAGCTCTGCCAACGTAAGGGCGGACTCCATGTCCACTGCCACGATACGTGAAACGCCTTGCTCCTGCATGGTGACACCAATGAGTTGCTCGGCCATTTCCATGGCGATCTTGTTGTGGCTAATAAAGAGGAATTGGGTTTCTTTGCTCATGCTGCGCACGAGTTTGGCATAACGCTCGGTATTGGCATCATCCAGCGGCGCATCAACCTCATCGAGCAAGCAGAACGGAGCCGGGTTGAGCTGGAAGATCGCAAACACCAGCGCAATGGCGGTCAGGGCCTTTTCGCCACCGGACAGCAGGTGGATGGTCTGGTTTTTTTTGCCTGGTGGCTGGGCAATGACCTGCACGCCCGAATCCAGAATTTCATCGCCGGTAATCACCAGTCTGGCATTGCCGCCGCCAAACAGCTCGGGGAACATGCGCCCGAAATGCTGGTTGACCTGCTCGAACGTGCCCGACAGCATTTCGCGGGTTTCGGCGTCAATCTTGCGAATCGCGTCTTCCAGTGTCTGCATGGCCTGGGCCAGATCGGCGTTTTGTGAATCCAGAAACTGCTTGCGTTCGCGCGCCATCGTCAACTCATCCAGTGCCGCCAGGTTGACCGCACCCAGGGCCGCGATTTCGCGGTGCAGGCGATCGATCTCGCTTTGCATGCCGGTGAGGCGCACATTGCCCTCTTTGATAGACAGCTCCACCGCTTCCAGATCAGCCTGGGCATCCAGCAATTGCTGTTCGTACTGCTCAAAGCCCAGGCGCGCGGCCTGCTCCTTGAGCTGGAATTCGGTGATGCGCTGGCGCAGCGGGTCGAGTTCGCGCTCCAGCTGCAGGCGGCGCTCGTCACTAGCGCGCAGCTTGGCGGTCAGGTCGTCGTATTCGCTGCGCTTGGCGCCCAGCGCCTGTTCGCGCTCCAGCTTCAGAGCCAGGGCGTTTTGCAGGCCGGCCTGGGCCGCGGCGTCGGTCAAACGGGTCAGTTCGTCGTGGGCCCGCTGCACTTCGGCGTGCACGGCATCGGTCTGCTGGGTGGCCGTGTCAATGGTGCGCGCCAGTTCGGCATTGCGGGCCTGCAAGCTGCGCTGGGCAAACTGGGCCTCCTGTGCCTGGCGCTCCAGGCTGCGCTGCTGCTCGCGACATTGCGTCAGCTTGCGCTGCACCTCAATCACCCGCTCGTCAAGCTGGGCGTGGCGCTCCTGGCTGTCAGCCAGTTGCATGTCCAGGGATTCAAAGCGGCCTTCGGCGGTTGCGCGGCGTTCTTGCAGGTCGTCCAACTGGGCCTGCACTTCGTCCAGATCGGCATCAATCTGGGCGCTGCGGGCACGGGCCTGTTCGGCCAGCTGCGACAGGCGCAAGGTCTCCACTTGCAGCGTGTGCGCCTGGGTTTGGGTGTCCGCCGCCTCACGCCGCACGCTGGCCAGGCGCTGCGACGCGTCGGCATAGGCGGCCTCGGCGCGCACCAGGGCGGCACGCGCCTCGTCGGCAATCATCACCTGCGCGCGCAGCTGCTTTTCCAGGTTTTCAATCTCTTGGGCCCGGGCCAGCAGACCGGCCTGCTCCGAATCCTGCGCATAAAAACTCACACTGTGGGCGGTGACCACATGGCCGGACTGGAGGTAAATGCTTTCGCCCGGCGCCAGTTGGTCACGCCGGGCCAGAGCCTCTTCAAAGCTGGGTGCGGTATAGCAGCCATGCAGCCACTCGGCGAACACCGCCTTCTGGCCTGCGTCGTTGATGCGCAGCAGGTCGGCCAGACGCGGCAAGGCGCCCACTGGCTCCGGCACTGCCGCCACGGGCGGACTGAAAAATGACAGCTTGGCAGGCGGCGCGTCATTGGCAAAGGCGCGCACCAGTTCCAGCCGCGAGACTTCCAGCGCGGACAGGCGTTCGCGCAGTGCGCCTTCCAGCGCGTTCTCCCAACCCTGTTCGATATGGATGCGCGTCCACAGCCCCTGCAAATGGTCCAGCCCGTGTTTGGCCAGCCAGGGCTGCAGCTTGCCGTCGGTCTTGACTTTTTCCTGCAGGGCCTTCAGCGCCTCCAGTCGGGCCGACAGATCGGCCTGGTGTGCGGATTCATCATTGACGGTCTGCTGCTGGATGCGCCGTGCTTCATCGCGCTGGGGCAGCATGTCCTGCAACTCGTGCAAGCGGGCTTCGGCCACGGCCGCGGCCTCTTGCGCATCGGCCAGTTGCAACTCCAAATCTTGCAGCCGCGCCTCGTCGGGCGCCGCCAGGGCACTGCGGTCCACCGCCAGGCGCTCGCGCCGGGTCGACACCTGGCGAAACTGTTCTTCAATGCCACGCTGCTCTGCGGCCAGCACCTGGATTTGCTGCTGCACCTGCATGACGCTGCCACGCTGGTCGTTGGCCGCCGACTGTGCGGCGGTCAGCGCATCCTCCAGGTCGGGCAGCTGCTGTGCCTGCTCTTCCACCTGGGCGGACAACAGTTCGGTTTGCTCGTCGCCCAGCAGCGCCAATTCAGCCAGACGTTCGATCTCAGCCAGCGCGTCTTCCTTGCGCGCTGCCCATTGGCCAATTTGTTCCTGCAAAGTCGCCAAACGCTGCTCGGCCCGCTGACGACCCTCAACGACGAAGCGAATCTCCGCTTCCAAGCGCCCAACATCGGTGCTGGCTTCGTACAACAGGCCTTGCGCTTGGTTGACCTGGTCACCCGCCGCATAGTGGGCCTGGCGCACGGTTTCCAGCTCGGCTTCGATACGACGCAGGTCGGCCATGCGGCTCTCCAGCGCATTGAGCGCACCTTCGGCATCGGCCTTGACCTTGCTCTGATCAGCCAGCGCCTCGGCCCGCTTCAAAAACCACTGCTGGTGCTGCCTGAGGGTGACATCGGCCTGCAAGGCGTTGTACTTCTGCGCCACCTCGGCCTGTTTTTCCAGCTTTTCGAGGTTGGTGTTGAGCTCGCGCAGGATGTCTTCAACCCGGGTCAGGTTCTCCCGGGTGTCGGCAAGCCGGTTCTCGGTTTCGCGGCGACGCTCTTTGTACTTGGAGACACCCGCAGCCTCTTCCAGAAACAGGCGCAACTCTTCCGGCTTGGATTCGATGATGCGGCTGATGGTGCCCTGGCCGATGATGGCGTAGGCGCGTGGGCCCAAGCCGGTGCCCAAGAACACGTCCTGCACATCGCGGCGGCGCACCGGCTGGTTGTTGATGAAGTAGCTCGACGTCCCGTCACGGGTCAGCACGCGCTTGACGGCAATCTCGCCAAACTGCCCCCACTGGCCACCGGCGCGGTGGTCGGCGTTGTCAAAAATCAGCTCGACGCTGGAGCGGCTGGCCGGTTTGCGGGTCGTGGTGCCGTTGAAAATCACGTCCTGCATGGACTCGCCCCGCAGCTCACTGGCCTTGCTCTCGCCCAGCACCCAGCGCACGGCGTCCATGATGTTGGACTTGCCGCAGCCGTTGGGCCCCACGACACCCACCAGTTGACCCGGCAACAGGAAATTGGTGGGTTCAGCGAAGGATTTAAACCCGGATAGCTTGATGGAATTGAGACGCACGGGAGACGAAAACTTGGGCTAAGCGGTTGATTTCATTGGCAATTGCAGGGCAGCCCCCACAACCAAGGTGCTGCAATGATACCGTGCAGGTGCTACTCCAGCCGCCACCTGCACGCCCCATGGGGGCAATTGGGGTTCAGTCGCGCAAGGCAGCCTCGATTTTGGCAGCCAACAGGTTCAAGGATGGCGGTTTGACGACATACCCGGCCACCCCCAGCGGCAGGACTTCACCCACCGTAGAAGAACTGGAGTCGGCGCTGAGAAAAATGACCTTGGTATTGCTGACCTGGTTGTCGGACAGCGACCGTAACTCTCTGACAAACTCGATACCCCCCATGGGCTGCATGTGGACATCTGTCAGGATCAGGTCTGGCTTGATTTTGGGCACTTCACGCAATGCACTGGCACCATCCGGGTAGGCGTACAAGTCCAGAATGCCAATGCGACGCAGAGTGCCCAGGATGTAGGCGCTCATCACCCTCTCATCCTCCACAACCACGACACGTGCCCTTTTGATATCCACTTCAAAACTCCTTGGTGCGTGCGGCCTACGTATCTGCCTGGGTCAGGTACTGCGTCACCTCCTGCCGCAGCACCTGAAGCTTGGGGCCTAGCTCGGCATACGCCGCGCCAACCTCCACACTCCCGCCGGCCTTGCTCAGGTGCTCGACCTGCGCCAGGTGTTCACACAATGACGGGGCACAAAAAATCGGCAGGCAACCCTTGAGTGAATGCAACAGGGGGTTGGCCCCGCGGACATCCTGGCTGGCCAACAGGGTCTCAATCTGTGGCAGGTCGCGCTCCAGCAGATCCTGCAGCATCGGCAGCATGCCCCGCAGGGCCTGTTCGTCGCCGATTTGCTCCAGCGCCCGCGCAATATCCAGGTAAACCCATGTTTGCCCGCCGGGCGAAGTTTGCGACATCGATTGCTCCTTGAACGGACCGAAAAATGGTGAAGCTCTTCAGCCTCTCGCCGCAGAGTGTAGCAATTGCTCGGGGATAATAGCGTCCCATGAACCCGAATTTGTCCCTGCTGCAGGCCTATCCTTTTGAGCGTCTGCGGCAATTGTTCGCGCCCGTCAAACCCAACCCCGCCTACCCAGCCATCAGCCTGGGCATTGGTGAGCCTCGCCACGCCACACCCGCGCTGATCAAGCAGGCCTACTGCGACGCCATCATGGATCCGCAGGGCGGACTGTCGGTCTACCCCGCGACCGCGGGCGTGCCCGGCCTGCGCCAATCCATAGCGCGTTGGCTGGATCGGCGCTATGGACTCACGCTGGATGTGCAAACACAGATTCTTCCCGTCAATGGATCGCGTGAAGCCCTGTTTGCCTTTGCCCAGACCGTGGTGAACCCGGCCAGACGGCCTTCTTCCTCCGACCAGCCGGTGCTGGTGGTCTGCCCCAATCCGTTCTACCAGATCTATGAAGGGGCCGCCTTTTTGTCCGGTGCCCAGCCGTACTTTGTGCCCTCCGACCCGGCACGCAATTTTGCGCAGGACTGGGACAGCGTACCCGAGGATGTATGGGCCCGCACCCAGCTGCTGTTTGTCTGCTCGCCGGGCAACCCGACGGGCGCCGTGATGCCACTGGAAGAGTGGAAGAAGCTGTTTGATCTGAGCGACCGCCATGGCTTCGTCATCGCGTCGGACGAATGCTACAGCGAAATCTACTTCCGCGAGGAACCCCCACTGGGCGGCCTGGAAGCGGCCGCCAAGCTCGGACGCAGCGATTTCAAGAACCTGGTCGCCTTCACCAGCCTGTCCAAACGCAGCAATGTGCCGGGCATGCGCAGCGGCTTCGTCGCCGGCGATGCCGCGCTGGTCCAGCGGTTCCTGCTGTACCGCACCTACCACGGCAGTGCCATGAGCACAGTGGTGCAGGCCGCGAGTATTGCCGCCTGGGATGATGAGCAACACGTGCGGGACAACCGCGAGCAGTACCGGGCCAAGTTTGCCCAGGTGACACCCCTGCTGGCCGGTGTGCTGGACGTGGCCTTGCCGGACGCCGGCTTCTATTTGTGGGCCAAAGTGGAAGGCAGCGACACCGACTTCGCGCGCGACCTGCTCGCTCTTTACAATGTGACGGTCTTGCCCGGCAGTTTTCTGGCCCGCGAGGCGCGGGGCTTTAACCCCGGCGCCAACCGGATCCGCATGGCACTGGTGGCCGAAACCGCTGAATGTGTCGAAGCGGCCGAGCGCATTGTCCAGTTTGTGCAGTCCCGCAGGTAAATCTCTTTTTTGGGCACAGACCTTGGGTTCTGTCCTCCACCGATTCGTTTAGAAAGTACCCCATGAGCCAACAACTCCAGCAAATCATTGACGCCGCGTGGGAAGACCGCGCCAACATCTCGGTCCAGTCATCCACACAGGAAGTGCGCGACGCCGTCGAACACGTGATCCACGAACTGGACACCGGCCGCCTGCGCGTGGCCACCCGCGAAGCCGTCGGCCAGTGGACCACCCACCAGTGGATCAAAAAGGCCGTGTTACTGAGCTTTCGCCTGCGCGACAACGAGATCATCCAGGCCGGCCAACTCGGCTTTTACGACAAAGTGGCGACCAAGTTCGCCGACCTGTCTCCCGAAGAAATGCGGGCCACCGGCGCACGCGTGGTGCCGCCTGCGGTCGCACGGCGTGGCAGCTTTGTCGGCAAGGGCGCCATTCTGATGCCCAGCTTCGTCAACATTGGCGCCTATGTGGACGAGGGCACGATGGTGGACACCTGGGCTGCGGTCGGCTCCTGCGCACAGATCGGCAAGAACGTGCACCTCTCCGGCGGTGTCGGCATCGGCGGCGTGCTGGAACCCATGCAGGCCAACCCCACCATCATCGAAGACAACTGCTTTATCGGCGCGCGCTCCGAGGTCGTCGAGGGCGTGATCGTGGAAGAAAACTCTGTCCTCTCCATGGGCGTCTACATCGGCCAAAGCACCCCCATCTATGACCGTGCGACGGGCCTGGTGAGCTATGGCCGCATTCCATCAGGGTCGGTAGTTATCAGTGGCACGCTGCCGAAAGACGGCGGAAAATACAGCCTGTACGCAGTCATCATCGTCAAGCGTGTGGATGCCCAGACCCGGGCCAAGACATCGCTCAACGATTTGCTGCGCGACTGAACCCGTTGATCTCCAACCGAGGCTGAACCATGGCAACGACACCCACCCCACCTGGCACCATGGAGCGGATTCTCCGCTTGATGAGCGAAAAGAAGGCCTCGGACGTCTACCTGTCGGCCAATTCACCGGCCCTGATCAAGATCAACGGGCAGTGCGTGCCCATCAACAACCAGTCCTTGCCGGTGGAGGCCACCCGCAATCTGCTGGCCGAGATACTGCCGCCCGAACGCATGGCCGAGCTCGACGCCGAGGGTGAGCTGAACATGGGTTTCCCGATCCCGGGCTTGGGGCGGTTTCGCGTCAGCGCGATGCGCCAGCGCGGCAGCATCGCGGCGGTGTTTCGCTATATCTCGGTCGATGTCCCCCCGCTGGCAGACCTGTTTTTGCCGCCCATTCTGGGCGACCTGATTATGGAGAAGCGCGGGCTGGTGCTGATGGTGGGCGCCACGGGTGCGGGCAAAAGCACGACGCTGGCGTCCATGATTGACTACCGCAACGGCATGGTATCGGGCCACATCCTGACCATTGAAGACCCGGTGGAGTTTTTGTTCAAGAATAAGAAGTCCGTCATCAACCAGCGCGAGATTGGCAGCGACACCAAGAACCTGCAGGTGGCCCTGAAGAACGCGCTGCGCCAGGCGCCCGATGTGATTTTGATCGGCGAAATCCGGGACCGCGAAACCATGTCTGCGGCAATCGCCTACGCCCAGTCGGGTCACCTGTGCCTGGCAACCATGCACGCCAACAACAGCTACCAGGCCCTGAACCGGATACTGAGCTTTTACCCCGTGGAAGTGCGCCCCACCATGCTAGGTGATCTGGCGGCGGCGCTGAAGTCCATCGTGTCGCAGCGCCTGCTGCGCAACACAGCCGGCACCCGCGTACCGGCCATCGAAGTCATGCTCAATACCAAGTTGATCGCCGAACTGATCGAGAAGGGCGACTTTTCGGGCGTCAAGGAGGCGATGGAAAAGTCCATGGCAGAAGGCTCGCAGTCGTTCGAGCATGACATCGCCCGCCTCATCGTTGAAGGTGTGGTCGACCGCAAGGAAGGCTTGGCCAACTCCGACTCACCGAACAACCTGATGTGGCGGCTACAAAACGACTTCACCAAGGCGGCGGCGCCCGCTACCGCACCGGAAGAGCACGAGGAAGCGTCGTTCACCGAAATCACGCTGGACGTCAAACATACATGAGTGCAACACTGCACCTGGCCGAGCAGCTGATTGCCCGGTCTTCGGTCACGCCCGTTGACGCCGGCTGCCAGGATCTGATTGCCCAGCGGCTGCAGGCCATCGGCTTCCAGTGTGAGACGCTGGTCAGCGGTCCAGCCGACTTTTCGGTCACCAACCTGTGGGCAAAACGGCCTGCAGCCCTCGTGGAATCAGCACTACCCGCTACATATTCAGGAGCAATCCAAGCGCCAGCCAAGACTCTGGTCTTCGCCGGCCACACCGATGTCGTGCCCACCGGACCGCTGGACGAGTGGCATAGCGCGCCCTTCACACCCAGCCACCGCGACGGCAAGCTGTATGGTCGCGGCAGCAGTGACATGAAGGTCTCGCTGGCCGCGTTTGTGGTGGCGATTGAAGAGTTCATCACCGCCAACCCCCATCCCCGTTTGAACATCGCCCTGCTGCTCACCAGCGACGAGGAAGGCCCGGCCAACGACGGTACCGTGGTGGTCTGCAAGGCCCTGCAGGCCCGCGGCGAGACGCTGGACTACTGCATCGTCGGCGAGCCGACTTCGGTGGAACGCACCGGCGACATGATCAAGAACGGGCGGCGCGGCACCATGAGCGGCAAGCTCACGGTCAAGGGCGTACAGGGCCACATCGCCTACCCGCACCTGGCCAAGAACCCCATCCACCTGGCGGCGCCCGCGCTGGCCGAGCTGGTGGGCATGCAGTGGGACGCGGGCAACGCGTTCTTTCCACCGACCACCTGGCAGGTCAGCAACATCCATGGCGGCACCGGCGCCAGCAACGTGATACCCGGCGCCGTGGTCATTGATTTCAATTTCCGGTTCTCCACCGAGTCCACGCCTGAGTCGCTGCAATCGCGCCTGAGCCGCGTGCTGGAAAAATACGAACTCGAATACGACCTGACCTGGACCATAGGCGGCCTGCCCTTCCTGACGACACCGGGCACACTGGTCGACGCCGTGCAGGACGCCATCTTGGCGGAAACCGGCATACGCACCCAACTCTCGACCACCGGCGGCACCAGCGACGGGCGCTTCATTGCACAAATCTGCCCCCAGGTCATCGAGATGGGCCCGCCCAACGCCACCATCCACAAGATCAATGAATACGTCCGGGTGGCCGACATCGAGCCGCTGAAGAACATCTACCGCCGCGTCCTGGAAAACCTCGAAAGCCTGGAAAGACGGGATCCAGCATGACCCTGATTGAACTGATCGAGTCGGGTGCCCAACAGCTACTGGACGCCAAAGTGTCGTTTGGACACGGCACCACCAACGCCTTTGACGAATCAGCGTGGCTGGTGCTGTGGGCGCTGGGCTTGCCGCTCGGGACCCAGCTGGACGGCGAAGACTCCAAAGCAAATACGACGGTAACCCTCGCCGATACTGAAAAGATTGCTACACTTTTTGAAGCACGTATCCAGACGCGCAAACCAGCGGCCTACCTCACGCACGAAGCCTGGCTGCAAGGCGTCGCGTTCTACGTGGACGAGCGCGTCATCGTGCCGCGCTCGCTGATCGCAGAACTCATCGTCGACGGCAGCATCGATTACTGGTTGAAGGCATCCACGCACACGGTGCTGGATCTGTGCACCGGCAACGGCAGCCTGGCCATCCTGGCCGCCATGACCTACCCCGACGTGGTGGTGACTGGCTCGGACCTGTCGGCCGATGCGCTGGCGGTGGCCCGTATCAACGTGGACAAGCATGGCTTGCAGGACCGCATTGCCTTGGTTGAATCCGATGGCTTGACCGGACCGGCGCTAGTGACCCGCGGCCCCTTCGATCTGATCCTGTGCAACCCACCGTATGTCAATGCGCAAGGCATGGCCGACTTGCCCGCAGAATACAAAGCCGAGCCCGCGATGGCGCTCAGTGGCAACCAGGCCGGCGGCAGTGACGGCATGGACTTTATCCGCGCTTTGTTGAAAGATGCGCCCCGGCATATGTCCCAAGACGGCGTGTTGGTGCTGGAGATTGGCAACGAACGCCCCTACTTTGAAGCCGCCTTTGCGCAACTGGAAGTGGTCTGGCTGGAAACCAGTGCTGGGGAAGACCAGGTGTTGTTGGTGACCAAGGAGGCCTTGTTGCTTTAGCTCCTCTTTTGCTGGGCTCGCAGTAGGCTAGGGGCAAGGGACTCCGTTCGTGTCCCCCGGCCTTCGGCCTCCTCCTTTACCTCACTGCGCCCCGTACCCCAAGCCTGCTGCTGCGACGAGTTTTCTTTGTATTTGTGCTCACAATCCCGCCACCTAGGGTTGGTGGATGGGGTATCCGGGCGCAGGCGCTGTTCGCGGTTGCCACAGAGCAGGCTTGCTAAGCAATGTGTTAACGAAGTAGCCATGGCGAACCCAAAGCGTTCGCCCGCGAGATGTGCCGTAGAACGGATACCCCGTCTACCAGCCCACGCAAACCCGCAGGCCTGAAACGCCTGCATGAAATGATTAGATAACTGAGTCCTGAAAAATGATTACCTTAAAAAACGTCACCCTACGCCGCGGAGCCAAGGTGCTGCTGGACGGCGCATCCGTCACCCTCAATCCCGGTGAAAAGGTCGGCCTGGTCGGCCGCAATGGCGCGGGGAAATCGTCGCTGTTTGCACTGCTCAACGGCTCGCTACACGAAGACGCCGGCGAGTACTACATCCCTACGCAATGGCGCATGGGCCAGGTCGCACAGGACATGCCCGAGACCGACCAGAGCGCCACCGACTTTGTGGTCGATGGCGACACCCAGTTGCTGGCCGCGCAACAGGAAGTGACGGCCTCGGAAGCCACCGAAGACTACGACCGCATGGCCCACGCCTATATGGCCTTGCAGGACGCCGGCGCGCACGACGCACCGGCCCGCGCGCAGGCGCTGATCCTCGGTCTGGGCTTCAAGACCAGCGAGCTCACCAACCCGGTGAACAGCTTCTCGGGCGGCTGGCGCATGCGCTTGCAACTGGCACGCGCGCTGATGTGCCCATCCGACCTGCTCCTGCTGGACGAGCCCACCAATCACCTGGACCTGGACGCGCTGGTCTGGCTGGAAGCCTGGCTCAAGCGATACGAAGGAACCATGGTCGTCATCAGCCACGACCGCGAGTTTCTGGATGCGGTGACCAATGTCACGCTGCACATCGACGCCGGCAAGCTGGTGCGCTACGGCGGCAACTACAGCAAGTTCGAAGACCTGCGCGCAGAGCAGATGGCACTGCAGCAAACCGCCTTTTCCAAGCAACAAGACAAGATCGCCCACCTGCAAAAATTCATTGCCCGCTTCAAGGCCAAGGCCAGCAAGGCCAAGCAGGCACAAAGCCGGGTCAAGGCGCTGGACCGCATGGAGAAAATCGCCCCGCTGCTCAGCGAGGCGGATTTCACGTTCGAGTTCAAGGAACCGGCCAACCTGCCCAACCCCATGCTGTCCATGAGTGGCGTCAGCTTTGGTTACCCACCGCCCGAAGACGCACCCGAAGGCACGCCGCACACCATCATCGTGCGCAACGTCTCCAAATCGGTGCTGGCGGGCCAGCGCATCGGCATTCTGGGCGCCAACGGCCAGGGTAAATCCACACTGGTGAAAACCGTGGCCCGCGACCTGCAGGCCATCGGCGGTGAAATCACCGAGGGCAAGGGGCTGAACATTGGCTACTTCGCCCAGCAGGAGTTGGACGTGCTGCGCCCGGCCGACACCCCGCTGGAACACATGATCCGCCTGGTCAAGGAGCTGACGGCCGCCGGCAAGATCGCAGGGCAGCAGACGCGTGAACAGGATTTGCGCAGCTTTTTGGGTACCTTCAACTTCGGTGGCGACATGGTCAAGCAGGCCGTGGGCAGCATGAGCGGTGGCGAGAAGGCTCGCCTGGTGCTGTGCATGATTGTGTGGCAACGCCCCAACCTGCTGCTGCTGGACGAGCCCACCAACCATCTGGACCTGGCCACCCGCGAGGCGCTGTCCATGGCGCTCAATGAGTTTGAAGGCACCGTGATGCTGGTCAGCCACGACCGTGCCCTGCTGCGTGCGGTCTGCGATGAATTCTGGATGGTGTCGCGCGGCGGCGTGGAGCCGTTTGATGGCGATCTGGACGACTACCAACGATACCTGTTGGACGAGGCCAAGCGCCAGCGCGAAGAGGCCAAGGAGGCCGCCAAGGCGCCAGTCAAGCCTGTGCCAGCCACCCCCATCGCCAAGTCCAAGGGCAAGGGCGATACCTCACCCAAGGCCAAGAAAGATCTGCAGGACGTGGAGGCCCGCATGCAGGCGCTCAACGACCAAGGCGCGGCGTTGGAAAGCCGCCTGTCGACCAACCCGCACCCTTCGGAGATCGCGGAAATTGGCCGCAACTTGAAGCTGGTCAACGACGAGATCGCGCAGCTCGAAGACCGCTGGCTGGAGTTGTCGAGCCGCGTGGAAACGACGGGAGCCTGACCGGGTGGATAGCCGAATGCAGAGTCTCGAATGCCTGGTGGATCACATAGAGTGCTGTTGCTCTCAGTGCCCACCAGTCGCTGCGCTAAAGCTCCGCTTGGTGCCGGTAGCCGAATGAGTCCTATTGATCGATAAGGAGCAGTTGTCGATAGCTGGTGCGGCGTTGTTGATAACTGCGAATAGGTCTCTCTCGCTGGCACCCGAATGGGGAGCTTCATACGGCGCAGGACAACTCGATCATCTCTGTCGACCTGCCACAAATCAGCTTTTCTTGCAATCTTTCAACAGATCGCCAAATAGACTCTTTAGCACTTCTTCATCAACCCTGCGCGGCAAAGCTTCCGGGGCAGGAAGTCCTGCTGTTGCGGCGATGTCCGCGACCCTATTGGTTAGCCGGTCGCCAACACCTGTCCGTACAAGTTCAGGTTCAAGCGAACCGAGAACTAGTTGCAGCAAGAAATGCAAGCGACTGATTTACCAATGAAAAAGGCCCCCAAGGTGTGAAACCGATCTAAAGATGCCTTGCAACCCGCATGAATACACACTTTCAAGAGGATAAATCTGAATTTGTTCCCCCGTCTGTTCCCCCGCTTTGCCGTTGATACCCAATTTTTAGTACACATTTTCCAACCTGTCCCAAAATTTGGGGGAACTCAACAAATCGTAGGGAAACAAACGAATTCCAACAACAACCCGCCAGACCTTTACTCACCCTGCCCCATTGCAGGATTGCCACCGCAATTTAAGGAAATTCGCCACGGGGGATGTCTTGTACTAAGTGTTCTGGATAGCTAGTGAAACCCGCATGGTTGCCATGCTTCCTATGCTCCATGCGAAATTGTTTTAGTTGTCTATTCACCTGACTTGCGATTGCAAAAGAATTCCATTGCTGCGATATCACCGCAGCCCGTCGAATACTAGTTCAAGCAAATCAAGCAAATCATTTCTTCTTGTCGGCATAGTAAGTGCGATAAAACTCACGCGGTTGATCGGCAGTTTTGTCTGCATCAGCTACCAGCCCGTCAGCACACTCTGCGAGTCGGCTTGAACCACAAGTTCCCACAATGTTATTTAGATAGGTCCAAGTACCTGATTGTGGTTGCCACGCCGCGAAAACGACAGAGTAGACCGTTGAATATCCGGATTTGTCATCCAGCGTAACAATTGCAAAGCGAAAAAGTGCATCGTTCGACGTTGGCACGAGCTTGAGGCCCGAAGATGACCTAATACGCTCCTTGACCGCATACACAAGTCGCCCGCCGATAGGATCGCGAGCCGTATCTTCTACGACCACATTCAATTGAGCATGAGCAATGCCACAAACAGTCACAGAAAACGCTAAGGCAAGCAGCCAATTGCGCAACAAAATAATCTTCATTATTTCTCCCTTCGTTGTGCAGAATCGTACTGGAATCCCCTGCATTTATGTTGACAACTTCGGATTCCGAGCAAATTCAATAAAGCAATCAACTAGGCGACGTTGCGACAATCGCACAAAACAGTATCTATCCGATTCGTGAAAACTTCGCCATCACTCCTGCGAGCGACTGATTGACCAGTGCATCATGCCGAGCCTGCAATCGCTCAAACGTAGCCCAGTGCATCCCTTTGGGCTTGATCCCGTTGCCGTTCAATATGCCCGCTTCCCATTGCAACCGATCCCGCAGCTTGTCCGCCTTGCTGCCCGCCCGGTCATATGGTTGTTCCCGCTGGGTTCGGTAGGCTAACTTGTGGCAATGCCTGCACGCATAGATTTTGCCGCCGTACAGCACCGCAACGCGCCGCCCACAGCCAGCCGCCGGACAAAGCCACCATGCCCGCTGCCCGCCGTAGGTGCAGGGTGTCCACGATAGGCGTACCGGGTAATTCATGGTTTGCCATTCGCCGCCACGATCCCGCGCCCGATAGTCCAGCGTCACCCGGTCGGTGTCGGTGCGCAAATTGATGTTTGCCACAGGTTCACCGTTGCGTGACCATTGCCAATTGAACGACTGCCCCGGCTTCAATCGCCCGGCCCGCGCAATTCTGCGAATGTCCAACGCCCACATATCCCCCGTGGTGCTTTTGCCGCCGTGCCTGCCACTGCCGAAACCGCCCATAGTCACCCCTCCCGAAAAGATTTACCGAAAACATCAATCAAGTTCATTGCCCGGCTTCACCCCTGAATCGTCGCAAAGCCGCGCCGTTGCTGGGGTTTCGATGGTTTCCAAGGGTTTGACTTTCGACTGCAATTCAATGGCCACCAGCGCCCGAATGTGCGCCTTTAAGTCATCGTTTCCATGCGTAGACGGGTACATTGCCCGATCAATTGCAGGTTTTGCCAGCCTTTCAACAACCGGATCACCGCCGCTTAGTTGCTGCACCACGATATTCATCGGGGTAGGTGCCTTGCCTTCCGGCCTGCCTATCAGGTACTGCGCCAGCCAGTTACGCGCCTGCGGATCGCCAGCCTTTGCTGACTGCAATGCCCCGTTCACAACGCTACGCCAGTCGTTCAATGTCACTGTGTCCAACAGCACGCCCATGTAATCGCCTTCGGTGCGTCGGTGTTGCGCCGTGCCTTTGATGTATTCCGTTTGCTTACGCCTGCCCATGATGGCCCCCTTCGGTTTGTAAATCATCTTCCCCGGTGTAGTCGTTCCACAGCGCCAGCCCCACAGCGCAGCGCCCGCCGTACTGGATGCCCCGGCCTGCGGCAATGCACTGGCGGCAGTGGAAATGGTGTGCGTGGTACGCCTGCGCCGCTGATTGCTCCGTACCAGTTAGCCACGGCCCGCGTCGCCTGAATAGTCGCTTTGGTTCGGTCGGTGTCGGTGCGAGTAGGTCGCCGGTAGGTAGTCCATTCTCCGCATTGGCTTCGGCATCGATTTTTTCAGGGGAATCAGGGGTATCAAAGGTGCAACCCAATGCCCATGCGGGTTGCGCCTGATACCTCAGGTTTTCCGGTGGGGTATCAGGGGAATCAGCGCCGCCGGGCATGGCTGCAACATTTCTGCCGCTGTCTTTGCTTGATACCCTTGATACCTCTGGCAACACCGCCGGGGTATCACGCAGAACCTCATAAACAGGGGCTTGCACCTTAGATACCCCTGATACCTCAGGAATTAACACCTCCCACAGTGCTTCAAGCGCCATAGTCGCCGCCTTCCAGTTTCTCAGGGGTTATCGGGTACAGTTTCGCGCCCGTGCCGCCCACACGATAGAACCGCGCCCGTTTGCCATCGGCTCCCGGTGCGGGCAGTGCACCTAGCTCCTGCAACACGTCCAACGCCCGTTTGAAGTCATACCCCTTCAAGGCTTCGCGCATACCGTCCGCCGTGAAAAGGTATTCCCGGCCTTCGCCGTTGCTGCGCCACCAGCCCGCACGATCCCGCACGGGTTGCGTGTCTCCGGTGTAGTCGGCATTGGAGAATCGGGCATCGCCGTGTCGCTCGATAAAGCCCCGCACCTTGTCGGCAATCTGTCTGCGTTCGTCGTTGCCCTTGCCGCGCCCGGATTGCCACAGCTTGAATGCGTGCGCCGCCGCTTTGACTGCATCGCCCACTGGCCAGCCGGTAACACCGTATTGCGTTGCAAGTTCACCAGCCAGCCCTATCAAGGCAAAGCGCGCCGCCGCCCGCTTGTCCTGCCCTTCGGTGCCATCGCTTGCGAACAGTGGCAATGCCTTGATCTTGTCCAGTTCCGCGCAATAGTCCGCTGTGTCGAACGTCAACTTTTCCAGAAACGCCCGCCCCGCCTGTCCGTGGTGTTGCGCCGCTGTCCGCTTGATGGCATCCGAGAATGCCGCCGGACTCGTGGCACCGTGTAGGGCATCCCATGCGCCAAAGGCTTGTGCCGCTGGAATGTCCAACAACCGCATAGACTGCCCTGCTTTGGCCCGGTGTCCGCCTTCCTGCATGGTGGTGGCAATGGTGCGCTCACCGCTGGAAATAACGAAACAGCGCCAGCGTGTCACCCCCCGCGCATTTCCGCTACGGTTTGCCCGTTGCTTGCCGCGCCCGTTGCCCAATGCATAAACGATGGCCCCGACTTCCTTCGGATCGCATTCGCTGATTTCGTCCAAAGCCAGTAGGCAATCATTGAACATTGCCGCCGCACCTTCCATGCCGTTAGCGGTTGCCCGCCAACTGCGTTTGAAACCCGGCCCGCCCCAGGTTGCGCACGCCGCTTCGATCAAGGTGGTTTTGCCGGTGCTGGAATCACCAACAACGTGAAAGCCGCCGCCCTCTGAATTGCACCTCTGCAGCAATGGCCCGGCAAACGACGCCGATACCGCCAACATCAATAGCGGGTTGCCCACTGCCTTAGATGCAATGCCATCTTTCCAGCCTGCCAGAGTCCCGGCCTGCGAGTGTTCCTCGTGGCCACGCTCACCGCTTTGGAAAATCACGCCCGCAGACTTTGACCCTATCACCGCATCCGGCAACACAAACGAATCACCGCACCAGCCCACTTGCAATGCACAGTGAATACGCCGCTTCGGGTGTTCGCTCTGCAGGTAGTGGGGCAATTGCTGCCGGGCTTTGTACGGATCAAGCTCTACGCCCATTGCCAACAGTTCGCCGCGTAGCTGCGCACCGTCGCCCGCCAATAGCTCCATAGGCATTGCCCACTCGCGCAATTTGCCTACCGTGGGTTTGAAGCGAAGCAACCGCCCAAAGTTATTGCTTTGCCCATCAAACGTCACCGCATCAATGTGCAGGGGGGAACATATCCATGCGTCAAACGGTTCCGGTGGTGCATCCTTTTTGCCCGCTGTCAGCCCGCAGTAGTAAACACCGGGTCGGTGGTTGCCCTCAACGGATTTTGTCCAATCATCCAACACCACATAGCGCGGCCTTTCGTCCAAACCGGGGAACGGGCTTGCTGCGTTTTGCTGCGTTTCGCTAACTTCGGCTATGTCGTTAGCGTGGCTTTCTGGTGTTACGTCTTGTTCCGTTTTGTTGTCAACCGCGTGTGAACCTCTGTCAACCTGTGAGGCTTGCAGTAAGTCATCAGTCTGGCCACCCGTCCCCGTTTCAATTGCGCAACCAGCTATAGATTCGATAGCGCCAGAAAAGCAGACTTGCACCGCATCAAGCCCACCGCCTGCCAACTGGTGCAGGTCGTTGAAGTCGGTAGCCTTGTCTGGCCTGTCTGCCGGGAACATGGGAAAAACCACAATTCCGCCCACCGCCTTTGCAGCGCCAGTCGCCGCCGTGCGTCCGGGGTTGCCTTCGGTGCAATGGTCATCGTCCGCCGCTACGATCAACGCCGCATCGGGGTACAGCTTGCGCAGTGACTTTGCAACGGGTTCAAGGTTGCCGCTATCGAACGCCACCGCCACGGGTTGCCCAGTGGCCTCATGGATAGATGCACCAGTAGCAAAGCCTTCACACACGATCAGGATGCCCCCATGTGCCACTGAATCAGCCTTGTCTATGCGGTAGTGGCATCCCTGCTTTTCGCCGCCTGTAAGCGGTCGCTTGGTGCCATCGTCGGTAATGAATTGAAGGCTTCGCAGTTCACCCGCTGCATTGCGTATGGGGATCACCAACAACGGCCCGGACAACGAATAGGACATCTTCGCGCAATGCGCCCTTGCCGCTGCCGTGTCGATCAGTTTTGCACCGTGGGGCTGTGTGCCTTTTTTGACAAGGTAGCCATGCGCCGCTGCATCGTCTATCGGTGTTGCCGCTGCCCATATCGTTTGCGCCATTCCTGCCGCTGCATCGTGTTCGGCTTTTTTGGCTCGGTGCCGGGCATTCTGCATAGACTTCAACAGCGTGGCATATTGCAGTTGTTGTTCTGGTGTCTGTGCGTTGCGCTCTATACTGCACCATGTTTCGGTGCGGCCTTCGCGCCAATTGCCGAAACTGCCTGCGGGTATGTTGTCCAGGTGCAAGATGTACCAGCCCGCATCGTCACCGCGTTTGCCGTTGGTAGTGAAACGGTGAATCTTGCCATCGGCAATGATGCTGTCCGGTGGTGTCAATCCCGCCGCTGCAATGGCCCCCTGAAGGGCTTGCTCGGGATTGCTGGCCACCGCAAAGGGAATGGGTAGTGCGCTCATTGGCTCACCCCCAATCGACGAGCAAAGGCTTGTAACTCTGCAAAGTCATTCGCGTGGAATGTGTGACCATATTTGCATACCAGAAACCCGCCATCTTTCAACTGGTGGACTGCATGGCCCCGGATTGCAAGTTCGGCAACCTGCGTGGCAATCGCTTTACTGTGCCGCGTGCCAGTGGCAAAATTCAGGTCGTTGGTGGTGTCGATCGTAAGCCCTTTGGTGTTGATAGCGCCGGGGGCCTTTTCATTGGTCGCGTGGGTCATTTTGAAACCTTCCGAAACCAACTTGAAGGCATGGCGCACCATAGGCGCAGCGCCAGCGCACGCAATGCGGCCATCATGCTGTCACCCCGTCCAGAATGGCCAGCTCGGTGCGCTTTGCGTGCAACACGTTCACCAGCTCGCGCATTTCCGCATCCGACTTGCCAGCCACCCGCGCCGCTGCAATGGCTTGCGCTTCATAGTCTGGCCAGCCTTTGGCCCTCTGGCCAATCGCAACCCCGGTGGTGAATAGTCCTGCCCGGATCGCGTTGTAAACGCTAGCGTCCGCCCGGTGCCCCAATACCCGTTTGACCTCGGGCAATCTGATTATCAACATACTTAAACCCTCCTATCCCGCGTTAGCGGTTGTTGCGATAGGTGGATTAGGCTTCTAAGTTGCTATCAAATATATAGCATCTTGCGTGCTAGATGTTTACTGTTCGTGGAGAGTAGTTACTCTGCTTGCTGGGTTCGGATTTCGGCTTCCCATTCCCTACACCATCGTTCAATAACAGGTTGACTGCTTAAATTTTCAAATTTGCTGAGCATATCGCGAGCGAACGATGCCTTCCCTGTGTAGCGTCCCGGTTGTTTTTGCCATTCACCCCAGCATTCGCGCACCGTTGCCTTTTCTCTTTGCTTGGGGTCTTCTTGGTGTCGTCGAACTGCGCTTAGCCTAGCCTTCGTCGACGCAGCATCCGCAACCGCAAGTTCAATTAAAAAGTAGATTGAATCTTCATCAATGTACTTAGACACATCCGCCTGTAGAACATGCCATTCTGTTTGAAAAAGTCGAAAGAAAGACTCCGCCTTTTCTCTGCTCTGAATCTTTGACGTTTTGATTTCCTCCAGAGACTGCAAGAATTCAGTATGCGTTTTTTCTATTAGTCCAGCATCAATTCCCCGCCGTTCCAGAAACGCCATGAATTCATCTGGCGTAGGTTGAATGCCGTTGAAAAATTCATCAACATAGGTATCAATCAAGTTCAAATCGTAATCATTGCCCGCCTTATGGGCCTGTACGCACAATCGCAAATACATTTCTGCGCAGACAAGATCATGATGTTTCAATAACTCATCCTCATCAAACGGCTTTGTCCAACTCATCCCGCCCCCCTGTTGCGCCCCAATGAAAAACCAGCGCCGCCGGGTCAGGGTGTCCCGGTTTTCACCATCGGGGATCAGCCGATAGCTAGGCGTGGTCTAAAAGTGTTCTATGCTGCTTTGAACGGAATCACGTCCGCGCCGCGTGCCAGCTTGTCCAGGTAATCGGCCCATTGCTGCATCATGGCTGTACGGTGTTTCAGGTACTGCGTGCGGTTGTAGGCCCGGCCATTGGCATCCTTCACCGCGTGGGCTAACTGCGCTTCGATCACCAGCGGGTCAATATTCAATTCCTCTGCCAGTAGTGTGCGTGCCGTTGCCCGGAAACCATGCACGCTTTGTGCATCCGGCCCATAGCCCAGCGTCAACAGCGCCGCCCGTAGGGTGTTGTCACTGATTGGCCTGTCGTGACTGCGCTCACCATGAAACAACAATGTGCCATGCCCGGTTAGAGGGTGCAGCTTGCGCAGTATTTCCACGGCTTGCGTGGGCAATGGCACTTGGTGGGGGTCGCCGTTGCGCTTACCATCAACACTGCGTTTCATGCGTGCCGCCGGAATAGTCCACATGGCCGCGTCAAGATCAAATTCCGCCCATTCAGCCGCCCGCAGTTCGCCGGGTCGCTGAAACAACATCGGTGCCAATTGCAGCGCCGCCCGCACAATCGGCCCGCCCTGATAGCCACGGATCACCCGGATCAGTTCGCCCAGCTTTACCGGGTCGGTAATGGCTGCAAAGTGTTTGCCGTGGTGGGGCTTCAATGCGCCGCGAATATCGGCGGTAATGTCCCGTGGTGTCCGTCCCGTAGCTACCGCATAGCGCCAGACTTGCCCCGCCGTGGTTAATACCCGGTGTGCAACATCCAACGCGCCGCGTTCCTCAACCCGGCGCACCGTGGCCAGTAGTTCTATGGCTTCAATGTCACTGATACGCCGCGCTCCGAAAAATGGAAACAGGTCTTTTTCAAGGTTGCGCTTTTCCCGAATAGCGTAATGACTGCTCCAACTGTCTAGCTTCATTGCGTACCATTCCAGTGCCGTAACCTTGAAGGTGTCCGCGTCCGGTGTGGTGGCTTTCAGCTTTTCAACCTTGCGCACTTGTACCGGATCAACCCCGGTGGACTTTTTCAACTTCGCCGCGTCACGGGCTTTGCGGGCATCCTTTGCGCCTACGTCTGGATAACTGCCCAACGCCATGCGGCCTTCTTTACCATCTTTGCGGTATTTATAAAACCATCGCTTTGACCCCGCCGGACTGACTTCAAGGTACAAACCGCCGGAACAGGCCAGCCGCGCCCGTGTCTTTCCCGGTGGGCAGGTAGCATTTTTGCATTCAGCATCGGTCAACATGGGGGAACAACTCCTTGTTCAGAATGGGGGAACAACCGGGTTTTCACTCGGAAATGGGGGAACAACTACCCCCAAACCCCGACTTTCCCTGACTTGTTCCCCCGTATGTTCCCCCGCTTTGGCTTGTCAGTCAATAGACCCCGTTAGTGGCTATTGGTGTGTAAGTGGTTGATTTGCCAATGAAAAAGGCCGCTAAGTGTTGATTCTTAGCGGCCTTTAAAGGACCTAATGGTCGGTGTGAAAGGATTCGAACCTTCGACCCCTTGCACCCCATGCAAGTGCGCTACCAGGCTGCGCCACACACCGATCTAGCCTTAAATTATAACCCGCTCCGAGCCCACTCTTTCATCCCGCAGCCAGCAACTCACGAATTTCAAACAATTCCCGTCGCACGTGCAATAGGTGGAGCGAACTGTCCTCGGATGACTCCAGCGTTTGGCTGTCTTCGAAGTCGTCCATATCCGCGTCGTCCACTTCCAGAACCTCGACGCCTTCGAGCATGACCTCGCCATTGCGCTTCTTGTCGCGCTCGCTTTGCAGGAGTTCCTGCATCTTGTTGCGCGCGCCGCTGATGGTAAAGCCCTGGTCGTACAGCAAATCCCGGATCCGGCGAATCATCAGCACCTCATGGTGCTGGTAGTAGCGCCGATTGCCACGGCGCTTCATAGGCCGCAGTTGCGTGAACTCTTGCTCCCAATACCGTAGCACGTGGGGTTTTACGCCGCACAAATCCCCGACCTCACCGATGGTGAAGTAGCGCTTTGCAGGTATGGGGGGGAGAGTTTTCTCCATTGAAATCAATGCTGTACGTGGGAAATCGTAGAGGTTACTCTAACTTTTCCCTCAGCGCAAAGGCTGATTGGGGCCCCGCTGCACAAACCCGGTGATTTGTTGCAAAAATACCGGGCAAGTTTCAGGATTCGTCCTGAATTTGCTCTTTCAGCTTGTGGCTGGCGTGGAAAGTGACGACCCTGCGGGCCTGAATGGGGATGGCCTCCCCGGTCCGCGGGTTGCGGCCCGGCCGGGGGGCTTTGGTACGAATCTGGAAATTTCCGAAGCCCGATATCTTGACGTCGTTTCCATCCACCAGGCTCGCCGCGATGAGATCGAAGAACGCGTCGATCATGTCCTTGGACTCGCGCTTGTTCAGGCCAATCTGCTCAAACAACAGATCCGCCAGCTGTGCCTTGGTCAACGCCGGGGTTTCCAGGCTTTCAACAGAAAAGTCCATGGCTCCTCAATTCTTTTTGTTGGAAATCGTTCCGTCAGACGCGCTGACGCGCACCCACGGTCGATATTAGCTGGTCTACCACGGCTTTGACAGACGATTCAATCTGCTCTTCCGACAGTGTGGCTTCGTCGCTATTGAGCGTGAGTCGAACCGCCAGACTCCGGTCATTGCTGCTATCGTCGGACGCCGCGTCTTTGGCCGTTTTGGGTCGGTAGACGTCAAACAACTGGGCATCCCGCAGCAGGCCCTGCGTCGGAGCAGCCCAGATGGCGGACATCAATGCTGCGTGGGTGACATCGTCCGCCACCACGACCGCGATATCCCGCTGCACCGGTTGGAGCTTCGACACTGCCTTGAACTCGGCAACCCGACGTTGTAGTACGGCATCCAGATCCAGTTCGAAAAGTATGGGCGCCTGCGTCAAGTCGAACAACTGGCGCCACTGGGGATGGAGTTCGCCGACAAAGCCAATGGCTTTGCCTTGCAGGATCACCTGGGCGCAACGGCCTGGGTGCATGGCGGGGTGGTTGCCGGGCACAAACTCCGCCTGCAGGGGTGCCAGCAGCGCTTGCACATCCCCTTTGACGTCAAAGAAATCCACGCCCTTTTCTTTGCAGCCCCACTGCAGCACCTCCGCACTGCCAATGGCCAGACCAGCCACCCGCATGGGCTGGTTGAAGCCTTCGACGGTGGCGTCCGTACTCTTCACGGTTGCATCCCGAAGGAACACGCGACCCAGCTCAAAGACGCGCACACGCGCCTGTTTGCGCGCCTGGTTGAATTTCAAAACTTGCAGCAAGGATCCCAACAAAGACGAGCGCATCACACTCATCTGGCTGGCAATCGGGTTGAGCAGCTTGATGGGGTTGGGGTTGCCAGCCAGGCCGTGCTCCCAACTCTCTTCCACGAAACTGAAATTGATGGTTTCCTGGTAACCCAATGCCGCCAGTGACCGGCGTACCGCAAATGGGCTGCGCTGGGCTTCAGGGCGAATCTTTGCGGTGATCGGAGCCAGCGGCGGCGTGTGCGGAAGGTGGTCATAGCCCACCATGCGGGCCACTTCTTCGATCAGGTCTTCTTCGATTTGCAGATCAAACCGGTAGGATGGTGGTACCAGTGTCAACACGCCGTCGTACTGCGTCACATCGAGTCCCAGACGTTGCAGTGCATCCAGACATTGGGTTTGTGTCAAAGGCATGCCGATGACCTTGCTGGCACGCGCCACTCTTAAGCTAACTGGCGCGGGCACGGGCATATTGGGCTGCTGGTCATCGACCGCACCGCAAGTCGTGGTTTCGGTGCCGCAGATGTCCAAAATCAGCTGCGTCAGACGCTCAATGTGTTCAACCGTCAGTTGGGGATCCACACCGCGCTCAAACCGATGCCCTGCATCGGTCGAGAAGTTGAACCGGCGCGAACGCCCGGCGATCGATTTGGGCCACCAGAAGGCGGCTTCGACGTACACGTGCTGTGTGTTGTCTGATACTGCTGTGGCATCTCCGCCCATGATGCCGGCCAACGATTCCACCTGCACATCGTCGGCAATCACACCCACTTTTTCATCAACCGCGACGGTATTGCCGTTTAGCAACTTGAGCTGTTCGCCTGGCTTGCCCCAGCGCACGTCCAGGCCACCGTGGATTTTGTCCAGGTCAAAAATGTGGGACGGGCGACCCAGTTCGAACATCACGTAATTGGAGATATCCACCAGGGCGGTCACGCTGCGCTGGCCGCAGCGCGCCAGGCGGTCCACCATCCACTGCGGGGTCTTGGCCTTGGTGTTGACGTTGCGAATCACGCGACCGGAGAAACGACCACACAAGTCTGGTGCGCTGACCTTGACCGCAAGCTTGTCTGTGTTCGTGACGGGCACCGGCTTGAAGATGGGTGACACCAGCGGTGCCCCGGTCAATGCCGAGACTTCGCGTGCAACACCATAGACACTCAGGCAATGCGCCAGGTTCGGTGTGAGCTTGAGGGTAAACAGCGTGTCATCCAGGTTCAGGTGCTCACGGATGTTCTGGCCCAAGGGGGCATCGGCAGCCAACTCCAGCAGGCCACCGTGGTCATCGGCGATCTGCAGTTCCTTGGCCGAGCACAGCATGCCCTGGCTCTCAACGCCGCGCAGCTTACCCACCTTGATGACAAAGGGCTTGCCATCCTCACCCGGTGGAAGTTCCGCGCCCACCAGCGCACAGGGAACGCGAATGCCCGCGCGGGCATTGGGTGCGCCACACACGATGTCCAGCAATTCCGCCAGACCGACATCGACTTTGCAGACGCGCAGGCGATCCGCATTGGGGTGCTGCACGGCTTCCTTGATTTCGCCCACAACAATTTTTGTGAATGGCGGTGCCACGGGCTTGAGGTCTTCCACCTCCAGGCCAGCCATGGTCAAGGTGTCAGCCAATTGCTGAGTGGAAAGGGTCGGGTTACAGAACGAGCGCAACCAGGATTCAGGAAATTGCATGGTACTTAATCGGTTCGGGACAGGGCGTGCTTATTGAAATTGCGACAGGAAACGGACGTCGCCGTCAAAAAACAAACGCAAGTCATTGACGCCATAGCGCAGCATAGTCAGGCGGTCTGGGCCCATGCCAAAGGCGAAACCAATGTATTTTTCAGGGTCCAGGCCCATGTTGCGAATCACATTCGGATGCACCTGGCCGGAGCCAGCCACTTCCAGCCAACGTCCGGACAGGGGGCCACTCTGGAACTGGATGTCGATCTCGGCGCTAGGCTCGGTGAACGGAAAGAAGCTGGGGCGAAAACGCAGCACCAGATCGTCGCTCTCGAAGAAGGTGCGGCAGAAATCGGTGAAGACAAACTTCAGGTCCTTGAAGCTGACGTTCTCACCAACCCACAGGCCTTCGCACTGGTGGAACATCGGCGAGTGCGTGGCATCACTGTCGACCCGGTAGGTGCGGCCCGGCGCGATGACACGGATCTCGGGCATATCTCCTGAAAACAGGGCCTGGCCCTTGCCGTTATTGGCTTTGTTGCTATATTTTTTGACATGCTGCACCGCGTAGCGGATCTGCATGGGGCTGGTGTGTGTGCGCAGCAGGTTGGGTGCGGTCTCGGAACCGCCTTCCACGTAAAAGGTGTCATGCATAGAACGCGCGGGGTGGTCCTCGGGCGTGTTCAATGCGGTGAAGTTGAACCAGTCGGACTCGATCTCGGGGCCTTGTGCCACGTCAAAACCCATGGAGCCGAAGATAGCCTCGATACGTTCCATCGTCAGCGATACGGGGTGCAAACCACCCTGCCCGCTCTGGCGACCTGGCAAGGTTACGTCCAACGCTTCTGCACGCAACTGGGCCTGCAACTCGGCATCCGCCAGGGCCTGGCGACGCGCGGTCAGCGCGGCCTCAATGGCCTGCTTGGCGAGGTTGATGGCAGCGCCACGGGACTTCTTCTCGTCCACGCTCAACGCGGCCATGCCTTTCATCAGTTCGGTGATGCGGCCGGACTTACCGAGGAACAGCGCCTTGGCGTTCTCCAGGTCAGCGGGCGTGATGGCTTGGGCAAAGGCCGTTTGGGCAGACTCGACGATGGCGTTCAGATCGTTCATATATTTTGGGGTCAATGAAAAAGGGCTAGCGCTCTTTCAAGCTCTAGCCCTTGTTCTATTTGCACTGATAGCTACCAAAACGATAGCATCACAGGGCGAAAATCAAGCAGCCAGCTTGGCCTTGACTTGCTCCACGATACCGGCAAAAGCCGCCATGTCGTGAATGGCGATATCGGACAAAACCTTGCGGTCGATCTCGATATTTGCTTTCTTCAGACCGTTGGCGAACTGGCTGTATGTCATGCCGCACTGACGAGCAGCCGCATTGATACGGGCAATCCACAACTGACGGAAGACACGTTTCTTGGTACGACGGTCACGGTAGGCATATTGCCCAGCCTTCATCACCGCTTCTTTGGCGACGCGGAAGACATTACCGCGGCGACCGCGAAAACCTTTTGCAAGGGCCAGAACTTTTTTGTGGCGGGCGCGAGCCGTTACACCACGTTTGACGCGAGGCATGTGATTACTCCTTGTTCGTCGTTAATTAAATACCACGGCCTGGCAGCATCTGTGCCATGTGACCCATATTGGTCTCATGAACACCGGTGGTACCGCGCAGATGGCGTTTATTTTTGGTGGTCTTCTTGGTCAAGATGTGACGTTTGAAGGCTTGGCCGCGTTTGACGGTTCCACCTGGACGGACGCGGAAGCGTTTCTTCGCCGCGCTCTTGGTCTTCATTTTGGGCATATTAATGCTCCTTCTTATCTGTGCTCGTGAGGCGTCTGGAAACTACTTCCAGCCTTGTTGGCCCCGAGCCACTTGTGTGGCAGGTCTCTCAACCCACCCACTCAGAGGGCTATCGCCCTCTAATTCCTTTACGAAGCGGCAGCAGGTGCTGCGGCTTCGGCTGCCGGCTTGGCAGAGCCCGGCTTTTTCTTGCCCGGCGCGATCATCATGATCATCTGGCGCCCTTCGAGCTTGGGAAACTGTTCCACCACAATCAGATCGGCCAAATCGGCGCGAATGCGATTGAGCAACGCCATTCCGATTTCCTGGTGGGTGATTTCACGCCCCCGAAAACGCAAAGTGATCTTGCACTTGTCGCCTTCGGCCAGGAAACGCTTGATATTGCGCACCTTGATGTTGTAGTCGCCGTCATCCGTACCAGGTCGGAATTTGATTTCCTTGATTTCGATAACCGTCTGTTTGGCCTTGGCTTCAGCCGCCTTCTTCTGTTCCTGGTACTTGAACTTGCCATAGTCCATCAACCGGCAAACCGGTGGGACTGCCGTGGCGGCAATTTCTACCAGATCAACATCCAACTCACCCGCCATGCGGAGGGCTTCTGAAATGCTGACAACGCCCAAAGGCTCGTTTTCCTGACCCGAGAGGCGGACTTCTGGCGCCATGATTTCCCGGTTGAGGCGGTGTTTGCGTTCTTCGCGGTGACGACGGTCACGAAATTCAGTAGCGATGGCTCAATCCTTCACAATATCTGCTACAAAAATAGTAGCTACAGCGCCGCGCGGCGCGCTTAACAAACCAACATCTTTGGACAAAACCCTAGACAACGGACTTGTTGGCAATATCCGCTGTAATTTTTTGCACGAATGCATCCAGGGACATTACTCCGAGGTCTTGACCACCCCGGGCGCGCACTGCGACGGTTCCTGCTGCCATCTCCTTGTCACCCACGACAACCAGATACGGCAGCTTTTGCATCGAATGCTCCCGTATTTTATACGTAATTTTCTCGTTGCGCAGGTCTAAATTGACCCTAAGCCCTTGATTTTGCAGCGTTTTGGCCACGGATCGCACGTAATCCGCTTGCGCATCGGTGATGTTCAGGACCGCAACCTGGACGGGTGCAAGCCACGCTGGCAGGGCGCCAGCACTCTCCTCGATCAAGATTCCGATGAAACGTTCCAGGCTGCCGACGATGGCGCGGTGCAGCATGACCGGGCGGTGACGGGCACCATCTTCACCCACATATTCGGCATCAAGACGTTCAGGCATGGAGAAGTCAACCTGGATGGTGCCGCACTGCCACTGGCGGCCAATCGCGTCTTTCAGCGTGTATTCGATCTTGGGGCCGTAAAAGGCGCCCTCACCCGGGGAAATTTCATATTCACAGCCGGACTCCTTCAGGCTTTCAATCAAGGCCGCCTCGGCTTTATCCCAGATCTCGTCAGAACCAATGCGCTGTTCGGGTCGCGTGGCGACCTTGTAAATGATGTTCTTGAAGCCGAAGTCGGTGTAGACCTTTTGCAGCAAGGCGGTGTAATCCACGCACTCCTTCAGAATCTGGTCTTCGGTACAAAAGATGTGGCCATCATCCTGCGTGAAGCCGCGCACGCGCATGATGCCGTGCAGGCCTCCTGACGGCTCATTGCGATGGCAATTGCCGAACTCGCCGTAGCGCAGTGGCAGATCGCGGTAGCTCTTGATGCCCTGCTTGAAGATCAGGATGTGGCCGGGGCAGTTCATCGGTTTCAAAGCGTATTCGCGCTTTTCCGACTCCGTGATGAACATATTTTCGCGGTATTTGTCCCAGTGACCGGTCTTCTCCCACAGGCCCTTGTCAATGATCTGCGGGCCTTTGACCTCCAGATAGCCGTTGTCCTGGTAGACCTTGCGCATGTATTGCTCCACGCCCTGCCACAGCGTCCAGCCCTTGGGGTGCCAGAACACCAGTCCCGGGGCATGTTCGTCAATGTGGAACAGATCCAGCTCGCGGCCCAGCTTGCGGTGATCGCGCTTTTCTGCCTCTTCCAGCATCGTCAAATGCTGCTGCAGTTCGTCTTTGGTGGCCCAGGCTGTGCCGTAGATACGCTGCAGCATCTCGTTCTTGTGGTCGCCGCGCCAGTAGGCGCCGGCCAGCTTCATCAGCTTGAAGTGCTTGAGCTTGCCGGTGCTGGGCACGTGCGGGCCACGGCACAAATCTTCGAACTTGCCCTCGCGGTACAGCGAAACATCCTGGTCGGCAGGGATGCTTTCAATGATCTCGGCCTTGTAGTGTTCACCCAGGCTTTTGAAATACGCCACGGCTTCATCGCGCGGCAGCACCCGGCGTGTGACCGGCTCATCCAGGGCCGCCAGTGCGGTCATTTTTTTCTCGATAGCGGCCAGATCTTCCGGGGTGAACGGGCGCTTGTAGGAAAAATCGTAGAAAAAACCATGCTCAATGACCGGGCCGATGGTGACCTGGGCGTCCGGGAACAATTCCTTGACTGCATAGGCCAGCAAATGGGCCGTCGAATGGCGAATGACCTCCAGGCCATCGGCATCCTTGGCCGTGATGATGGACAGCGCGCTGTCCGCTGTCATCTGGTAACTGGTGTCCACGACTTTGCCGTCTACTTTGCCGGCCAAAGCCGCTTTGGCGAGGCCCGCTCCAATCGATGCAGCCACTTCGGCCACAGTGACCGGGCCGGGAAATTCGCGTTGGGAACCGTCGGGAAGCGTAATTTGAATCATGGTGGGTGCCTAAAAAGAGTCAATCAGAAAAGCAAAAAGCGCGGAACGGTCCGCGCTTTACTATGAATTTGGTAGCTGGATGCGCACAAGGCGCGCGGACTACGGCCTCATTCGCTGGGAAAAGTTGCCGGTGTAGTTCGCGGTGTCATAACCAGATTGCCTTTCTCGCTCTTATACAAAAGTTGATGCGAGGATTTTAACCGCAGTCAAGCGCGCAACGGCCAGCGCGCCACATGTTCGTGGTACGTTTTCCCAACATGGCTGTTGATCAGCACGAACTCCCGCGCAATCCAGCGGACGGGCTCTATGGGGTGCTTCGCAGTCACATTGCCCTTGTAGGACAGCGTCATATGGGGTGTGAACGGCGGCTCCCTGAACGGACGAACATTGGCAATTTCCATTCCGAGGTTCAACCAGAAGTCGCGGATGTAGTGATCCGTCTCTTGACTCACCCTCAGAACGCAGGGGTTGGATGCGGTGTCGAAGGTCATTGCATGGTCAAACGCCACCTCAAATGGCGCCGCTTTGACTCGGTCCCCTACGCGATTTGCAATATCGATCACAGCGTCCGGGCGCTCATCGTATTCCCCCAGCACGTGCAACGTGATGTGCAAGCGGTCCGCTCTCAATGGCTCGCCGTGGATGCCGTATTGCCGGTCCAACCAGACGCCAAACTTTGATATTTCCGCAGCAACAGCGGCATCCGGCAGGATCGCGAAGAACAGCTTGAAACGTTTTCGCGGCCCTCCCGGTTTTCTGCCTTTTGCCGGGCGCACGGCCTGCGGTGGTCCACCCTCACCGCCAAACAAATTCAGTTGATCAGGCATGCCACTTTCCTTTCTCGCCTTGTATTACAACGCAGATGAGAAAAGGCCGGGATACCTTTCGGAGACCCGGCCTTACGGATTGAAAACAGGCGCGGTTAGTGGAACTGCTCTTCTTCAGTAGAACCGGTCAGCGCCGTCACGCTGGACTTGCCGCCCTGGATCACGGTGGTGATCTCGTCGAAGTAACCAGTGCCCACTTCTTGCTGGTGCGACACGAAGCTGTAGCCGCGCTCGCGAGCTGCGAATTCGGGCTCTTGCACCTTCTCGACGTAGGCAGTCATGCCGCGTGCAACGTAGTCTTGTGCCAGGTCGAACATGTGGTACCACATGTTGTGGATACCAGCCAAGGTAATGAACTGGTACTTGTAACCCATGGCGCCCAGTTCCTTCTGGAACTTGGCAATGGTGGCATCGTCCAGGTTCTTCTTCCAGTTGAAGGAAGGCGAGCAGTTGTAGGCCAGCATCTTGCCGGGGTGTTTGGCGTGCACAGCGTCGGCAAACTTCTTGGCGAATTCCAGGTCAGGCGTACCGGTTTCGCACCATACCAGATCGGCGTACTCGGCATAGGCCACAGCGCGGGAGATAGCCTGGTCCAGACCCTTCTTGGTCTTGTAGAAGCCTTCGGCGGTGCGCTCACCGGTCAGGAATGGCTTGTCGTTGGCATCGTAGTCGCTGGTCAACAGGTCAGCAGCTTCAGCATCGGTACGGGCGATCACCAGTGTAGGCACGCCGTACACGTCGGCAGCCATACGGGCAGCGATCAGTTTCTGGCAGGCTTCGGTGGTGGGGACCAGCACCTTGCCACCCATGTGACCGCACTTCTTCACGGAAGCCAATTGGTCTTCGAAGTGAACGCCACCGGCACCGGCGCGGATCATCGCCTTCATCAGTTCGTAGGCATTCAACACGCCACCGAAGCCGGCTTCCGCGTCAGCAACGATAGGTGCGTGGTAGTCGATGTAACCCTTGTCGCCAGGACCAACACCTTTGGACCACTGGATTTCGTCCGCACGGGTGAAGGAATTGTTGATGCGCTCCACAACCTTTGGCACCGAGTCCACGGGGTACAGCGACTGGTCGGGGTACATGGCGGAATATTCGTTGTTGTCCGCGGCGACTTGCCAGCCCGACAGGTAGATGGCTTTTACGCCAGCCTTGACCTGTTGCATGGCTTGACCACCGGTCAGCGCGCCCAGGCAGTTGACATACGGTTCGTTGTTGACCAGGTTCCACAACTTCTCGGCACCACGGCGGGCCAAAGTATGTTCCACCTGGAAGGAGCCACGCAGGCGCACGACGTCAGCGGCGGAGTATCCGCGCTTGATGCCTTTCCAGCGGGGGTTGGTCGCCCAGTCTTTTTCAAGGGCTGCGATTTGCTGTTCACGGGTCTGAGTAGTCATGGAATCACTCCGTCGTAGTTAAAGAAATTCTGTGCCTGAAGGGGGCTCTGTGTTTCAAGCTGGTGTCTATTCTAGTCTTGTGTAAGACTAAAACTCTATCTTATGTCTTATAGATGACTAAATATTTTTTCTATACAAATCAATGACTTAGATAGTTCATTTCTCAATATGAAACACCATGGGTGCGATATGAAAAACTTTGGTGGGTTGCAGCCGCGATTCGAAGCAACACCGTACCTGGGGCCCCGGTTCCTCGCCAGTGTTGCTGGCCCCACAAAACTCAGCAATGGCACCGGGGGTTGGCGCGCCAGTGTAGGGATAATGCCAAGCTTTTAAGGAGTGCGCCGTGCTGCTGACCCTGGTCATCGTCTACCTGCTGATCACCATCGCCATTGGTCTTTACGCTGCCAAACGCGTCAAGAACACGGCGGATTACGCGATTGCGGGTCGGCACCTGCCGCTGGTCATGATTGTCACCACGACATTCGCCACCTGGTTCGGATCAGAAACGGTGCTGGGCATTCCGGCCAAGTTTGTCAACAGCGGCTTGAACGGTGTGGTGGAGGACCCCTTCGGCGCCGGCACCTGTCTGATTCTGGTCGGCATGTTTTTCGCCGCCAAGCTGTACAAGATGAACCTGCTGACCATCAGCGACTACTACCGCGAGCGCTTTGGCCGCTCGGTGGAAATCATTTGCTCCCTGATCATCATGCTGAGCTACCTGGGCTGGGTGTCGGCACAGGTCACTGCCCTGGGCCTGGTGTTCAACCTGTTGTCGGCTGACGCCATCAGCATTCCCATGGGCATGACCATTGGCGTGGTTTCCATCCTGGCCTACACCTTGTTCGGCGGCATGTGGTCGGTGGCGGTGACCGACTTCATCCAGATGATCATTCTGGTGGGTGGGCTTGCGATACTCGCCGTGTTCGCCGGTGACATGGCAGGAGGCGCCGACAAGGTAGTCGCCCTGGCGGTCAGCCAGGACATGTTCAAGTTCCTGCCGGAACCTACGTTCAAGGACATCGTCTTTTTCTTTGCGGCTGCGATCACCATGATGCTGGGCTCTATCCCCCAGCAGGACGTGTTCCAGCGCGTAATGTCGGCCAACAACGTCAACGCTGCCACCAAGGGCCCGGTGATTGGCGGCATCTGCTACATCCTGTTTGCCTTCGTGCCGATGTTCCTGGTCACCAGCGCACTGATCATCATGCCGGACCAGACCGCTGCCCTGCTCAAGGAGGACCCGCAGAAAGTTCTGCCAACTCTGGTGCTGGAGAAGATGCCCTTTGTGATGCAGGTGCTGTTCTTTGGCGCGCTGCTGTCGGCCATCAAATCCACGGCCTCTGCGACCTTGCTGGCACCCAGCGTCACCTTTGTGGAAAACATCTGGCGCCAATTCAAGCCGCGTATGGGTGACAAGGAAGAATTGCGCACCATGCGGATCACCGTGCTGGTTTTCAGTGCATCGGTGCTGGCGTACGCCATCAAGACGCAAGGCACGCCCATTTACGAAATGGTCTCTGGCGCTTACCAGGTGACGCTGGTTGGCGCCTTTATCCCGCTGGTGTTTGGTCTTTACTGGAAGCGCGCCACGACGCAGGGTGCCCTGTTCTCGATCGTGCTGGGTCTGTTGACGTGGTTGCTGTTTCTTGCCACGCCAGCGGGCCTCGAGTTCCCCGCCCAGTTGGCCGGCATCCTGGCCGCCCTGGTCGGCATGCTGGTGGGTTCGCTGGGGCCACAGGCCATCAAGAACGCGCACGCCGGCCACCACAAGCTGCCGGGTGTGACTGGATGACGGCGCCCGTTGCGCACGACGCGTCCGCAGGCACCCATCCCCCCCGCTGGCTGGCCTATGGCTGCCTGGCCCTGAGCATGTCGCTGGTTGGCAGCTATGTGGCGCTATCCAAGCCGCTGGTGGCGGCTTTGGGTGTTTTCCTGCTGGCCTGGCTGCGCTTTGGCATTGGCGGCCTGGCCATTGCGCATTGGCTCAAGCGCCCGGCACACGAGCCGGCCATGAGCACAGACACCAAGCGGCTGGTATTCCTGGAGTCGTTTCTGGGTAACTTTCTGTTCTCCATCACGATGCTGTTCGGCGTGAGCATGACCAGTGCCGTGTCGGCCGGCGTCATCATGGCATCCATTCCGGCGGTGGTGGCGTTGATGAGCTGGATCTTCCTCAAGGAGCGCATTGGCCTGCGTATCTGGGGTGCCGTGGCCTGCAGCGCACTCGGCATCGGTTTGATGGCGCTATCAAAAAATGAGCTACATGGGCAGGTTTCACGAGGGCCAGAGGCCATTTTTGCTGAAGGCAATGCGCTCCTGGGCAATGTGCTGGTGTTTGTCGCCGTGCTGTGCGAGGCGGCTTATGCCGTCATTGGCAAGAAGCTGACCGGCGCCCTGTCGCCCAAGCGCATCACAGCGCTGATCAACCTCTGGGGTTTTTTGCTGATGACCCCCATGGGGCTGTATGCCGCCCTGCACTTCGACTTTGGTACCGTCACCCGCAGCTCGTGGATGCTGCTGGTGTTCTATGCGCTGGCCGCCAGCGTCTGGACCGTATGGCTGTGGATGACGGGACTCAAGTCCATCCCGGCGGCCCGCGCCGGCGTGTTCACTGTGATGCTGCCGGTCTCGGCTGCGCTGGTGGGCGTGCTGGTGCTGGGAGAGACCTTGAGCGGCCAACAACTGCTGGCCTTTGCCATCGCCCTGGCGGGCGTGTTGCTGGCCACCCTGCCCTCGGGCAGCACGACACCACCGGCTCCGTAGGAGTCTGGACGGCGAAGCGCTCTGCGCAGGTCAAGGGGGAGCCCGCGCAGTGGGCGGAGGACACGGAGCAGAGTGCTCGGCCGCCCAGGCTCCTACTACACCAACGCTTGAGCGCTGACCACGATGCCGTCCTCGTCGGCATAGAGCCAGTCACCCGGGCGCACCCATACGCCCTGCACCTGCACCGCCACATCGGCCTGGCCCTGGTTGCGCTTCTCCGTTGGCAAAGGCATGGCGGCCAAGGCGCGAATGCCGACCGCCTGCGCAGCCAGTTCGGCGGTGTCGCGCACGCAGCCATCAATCACCACGCCGGCCCAGCCATTGCGGGCAGCCGCCGCACCCAGGTTGCCGCCCAGCAGCGCCTTGCGCAGCGAACCGCCACCATCCACGACCAACACCTTGCCCACTCGTCCCTGGGGCGTTTCAACGTAGCCGGGTGAATCGACAGCGGCCTTGACCAGCGTGTTGTCTTCAAAACACTTGACCGTCACCACCGGTCCCGCGAACTTTTTAACCTGACCGAAGTCACGAAACACGGGTGGAAGCACCCGAAATTCCCCAGTGACATCACTCTTTTGGACGTCGCACAGATCGCAGGTCGCAAACACATTGGCCATACCGCATCACTCCTTTTTGGTAAATACGCCCATTCTCCAATGGAAAAAACAACATTTCCCAATGAAAAAGTCATTTTCCCTCTGGATATGCTGCATTTTCTCCAGTAGCATCCGGGTACCAGCGAAGAAGCAGTTTTTTGCTGGTGATTAATCAACTTCAAGAAGGACAATCAATCATGGCAACTGCAAAGAAAGCTCCGGCTAAAAAAGCGGCACCTGCAAAGGCAGCAGCTCCGGCTAAAAAGGCAGCTCCTGCGAAGAAAGCAGCAGCTCCCGCGAAGAAAGTAGCCGCCAAGGCTCCCGCCAAGAAAGCTGCTCCCGCTAAAAAAGCGGCTCCAGCCAAAAAGGCAGCTCCCGCTAAAAAAGCGGCTCCCAAGGCTCCCGCTAAAAAGCGCACCGTGAATGCTGCATTCATGAAGGCCCTGACGCCTAGCGCCGCTTTGGCCGCCATCGTGGGTGCAAACCCACTGCCACGCACCGAAGTCGTGAGCAAGCTGTGGGCTTACATCAAGAAGAACAAGCTGCAAGACGCGGTCAACAAGCGCATGATCAACGCCGATGCCAAGCTGAAGGAAATCTTCGGCAAGATGCAAGTGTCCATGTTCGAGATGGCTGGCCTCATCGGCAAGCACCTCAAATAATTGGCCACTGCGCCAACCCTGAAAAGGCCGACCCGTTCGGCCTTTTTTACGTCTGCAAATAAGCTCTTCTTATGACACCGCTGGGGCGGCACTTCTAGGTAGAAACACCCGGACAGACAGGGCGTGGCGCAGTTTTTGCGTTGGTAGAATTCGGAGCCTCTTGCACCGCCCTGGTGCAGCCCACCGTCTTAACCTCCCCCACACACCAACCCATGCTGCGCTTTCTGTTCACGCGCTTGAGCCTGATCATTCCGACATTTTTCGGCATGACACTGGTGGCGTTCTTCCTGATTCGCCTGGTACCAGGCGACCCTATTGAAACCCTGGCGGGTGAACGCGGCATCGACGCCGAACGCCATGCCACTTTGCTCAAAGAGTATGGCCTGGACCGACCCGTCATCGTGCAATACGGCATTTATATCGCCAAAGTTTTGCAAGGCGATCTGGGGAAGTCTGTCATCACCCAGACCAAGGTCATGAGCGAGTTCGCGGCGCTGTTTCCGGCAACGATTGAACTGGCGTTGTGTGCCATTCTTTTTGCACTGCTGATCGGCATTCCGGCCGGCATCATCGCAGCGGTCAAGCGCAACTCGATACTCGACCATGGTGTCATGGGCATTTCCCTCACCGGCTACTCCATGCCGATCTTCTGGTGGGGCCTGTTGCTGATTTTGCTGTTCTCGGTGCAGCTGGACCTGACGCCTGTATCCGGCCGTATCGCCGTGCAGTATTTCATCGAGCCCGTGACTGGCTTCCTGCTGATTGACACCTTGCTGGCCCACGACACCGATGCGTTTTGGTCCGCCGCGTCGCACCTGATTCTTCCAACCATTGTGCTCGGCACCAACCCGCTGGCGGTGATTGCCCGTATGACCCGCTCGGCCATGCTCGAAGTGCTGGGTGAGGACTACATCCGCACAGCGCGGGCCAAGGGTCTTTCCAGCTTCAGCATCGTCGCGGTGCACGCGCTGCGCAATGCGCTAATTCCCGTCATCACGGTCATTGGTTTGCAGGTGGGCGTGCTGTTCACCGGAGCCATTCTGACCGAGACCATTTTTTCCTGGCCCGGCGTTGGCAAATGGCTGATCGAGGCCATCAGCCGACGGGACTATCCCGTGTTGCAAGGCGGCATGCTGCTGCTCGGCGCTGTGGTCATGGCCGTCAACCTGCTGGTGGACGTGGCCTACGGAATCATCAACCCCCGCATCCGGCACCAAAAATGACGACAACCCACACCGTGATGGCGCCCCCTGAATCGCCCGCGCAGGTCGCACCGCTGCACCCTTTCAAAGACTTCTGGCGCTACTTCAGCGCCAACCGTGGCGCCTTGGGTGGTTTGGTGATCGTGGCGACCGTGCTCCTGCTGGCCGCATTTGCCAATGTGGTGGCGCCCTACAACCCCGATCTGACGGACAACACCGTTTTCCTGGTGCCGCCTGCTTGGGCAAACGGAGGGTCTTCGGCCCACCTGTTGGGCACCGACGCCATTGGTCGCGACATTCTTTCGCGCCTCATCCATGGTGCGCGCCTGTCCTTGTCGATTGGCATCGCCGTGGTCGCGATCTCGGTACTGGTCGGTACCACGCTGGGACTTCTGGCCGGTTATTTCCGTGGCGTGTTTGAGATTGCCGTCATGCGCATCATGGACATCATCCTGACCCTGCCCAGCCTGCTGCTGGCCATTGTGATCGTTGCCATCCTGGGCCCGGGCTTGATGAATGCCATGCTGGCCGTTGCCATTGTGGTGCTGCCCCATTACGTGCGCATCACCCGGGCGGCGGTCATTTCCGAGACCTCCCGCGACTACGTCACGGCGGCCCGCATGGGCGGCGCCGGGCACTGGCGCATCATGTTCAGCGAAGTGCTGCCCAACTGCACCGCGCCGTTGATCGTGCAGGCCTCGCTGGGCATCTCGACCGCGATTCTGGATGCCGCTGCACTGGGCTTTTTGGGCTTGGGCGCGCAACCACCCTCACCCGAATGGGGCACCATGTTGGCCGACGCCCGTGAATTCGTGCTGCGCGCCTGGTGGGTGGTGACTTTCCCCGGGTTGGCCATCCTGATCACGGTATTGGCTTTCAACCTGCTGGGCGACGGCCTGCGCGACGCGCTGGACCCCAAGCTAAAGCGCTAAATCATTCGCTAACCACTGAGCAGCACCCCACCATGGCATTGCTTGAAATAGAAAACCTGTCGGTTGAGTTCCCGTCACACAACGGCGTCATGTATGCGGTGGATGGCGTCAGCCTGTCCCTCGATACCGGCGACGTGCTGGGCATTGTGGGTGAGTCCGGCTCCGGCAAAAGCGTCACCATGATGGCCCTGATGGGGCTGGTGGCCTATCCCGGCCGGGTCAAGGCCGACACGCTGCGCTTTGACGGACACGATCTGCTGGCACTAAACGAGCGTGAGCGTCGCCGCCTGACCGGCAAAGACCTGTCCATGATTTTTCAGGACCCCACCACCAGCCTGAACCCCTGCTTCACCGTGGGCTTCCAACTGGCCGAAACCCTGAAGCTGCACCTGCACATGGACAAGGCCGCGGCCCGCAAACGCTCCATCGAATTGCTGGAACAAGTGGGCATCCCGGCCCCCGAAAGCCGTCTGGGTGTCTACCCCCACCAGCTCTCCGGTGGCATGAGCCAGCGCGTGATGATCGCCATGGCCATCGCGTGCAACCCGAAACTGCTGATTGCGGACGAGCCCACCACCGCATTGGACGTGACCATCCAGGCGCAGATTCTGGACCTGCTGCGCAGCCTGCAAAAAGACCGTGGCATGGCCCTGGTGCTGATCACCCACAACATGGGCGTGGTCAGTGAAATGGCGCAGCGCGTGGCCGTGATGTATGCCGGCCAGATCATGGAGCAACGCGGCTCCGACACCTTGTTCACCGCGCCCCAGCATCCCTACACCGAAGCCCTGATGGCCGCCCTGCCCGAACGCAACGACGGCCATTCACGCCTGGCCACCATCCCCGGCATGGTGCCGGGCCTGTACGACCGCCCCAAGGGCTGCCTGTTCTCACCCCGTTGCAGCTACGCCAACGATGGCCTGTGCCAGACCCGCCCACCACTGCGTGAATGGATGGATGGCGCTGTGCGCTGCCACTTTCCCATGGGTGATGCCGATCGCGAAACCCTTGCGCCCAAGCACCCGGAGGTGACCGCATGAGCACCGACCACAGCCCGCAAGGCATGCCCGTTGTCGCTGCCAAGGATCTGCGCCGCGTCTACCCCATCAGCAGGGGCCTGTTCCACAAGCCTGATCTTCTGCAGGCGGTCGGTGGCGTATCGTTTACCGTGCAGGCCGGCAAGACACTGGCAGTGGTAGGTGAATCCGGCTGTGGCAAGTCCACGCTGGCGCGCATGGTGACACTGATCGAGCAGCCGACCAGCGGCACCCTGCAACTCGGTGGCATGGACGTGGTGAGCGCCTCCGCGCACGACAGACACGCCTTGCGCCAAAAGGTGCAGCTGGTGTTCCAGAACCCCTATGGCTCGCTGAACCCGCGCAAGCGCATCGGTCAAATACTGGAAGCCCCGCTGGAGATCAACACCTCGCTCACCGCTGCCGAACGCGCAGCGAAAGCCCGCGCCATGCTGGCACTGGTGGGCTTGCGCCCCGAGCACTACGACCGCTACCCGCACATGTTCTCGGGCGGCCAGCGACAGCGCATTGCCATCGCACGGGCGCTGATGCTCAACCCATCGCTGGTGGTGGCCGACGAGCCTGTATCGGCGCTGGACGTCTCCATTCAGGCCCAGGTGCTGAACCTGCTGGCCGATTTGCAGCGCGACCTGGGCCTGGCCTATCTGTTCATCTCGCACGACCTGGGCGTGGTGCGCCATATTGCGCACGATGTGCTGGTCATGTACCTGGGCCACACGGTGGAGCATGGCGAGAAGAATGCCATCTTCAACCGCCCCCTGCACCCATACACACAAGCTCTGCTGGGCTCCACACCCGGGCTGGCCGGCAGTGGGTCACCTCACCAGCGCACCGTGCTCAAGGGCGAGCTGCCCTCCCCCATGCACCCCCCGGCAGGTTGTGTGTTTTCCACACGCTGTCCGCATGCCACGGAGCAGTGTCGTCGCGAGCGACCCCCACTGCAGGAATTGCTGGGGCGCGCCGTCGCCTGCTTCGAGGCACCCCGCCTCGCGGCGTCCACCACAACCGGGTGAGAACCCCAATACAGACACCCTGTTGACTCGCGTAACATGGGTTTTTTTTACGGAGTTTTCCTGATGACGATTTCTCTTTCGGGCCGCAAACTGCGCCCCTCCAAATTGGCTGTGCTGTGCGCAATGGCACTGCCAGCCCTGTTGGCATTGACGCCGGTTGCAGCCAAGACCCTGGTCTATTGCTCCGAGGGCAGCCCTGAGAACTTCTACCCCGGCATCAACACCACGGGCACTTCGTTTGACGCCAACAGCCAGATCTATGGCCGCATCGTCGACTTCGAGCGTGGCGGCACCAACGTGGTTCCGGGCCTGGCCGAGAAATGGACCGTGTCCAAGGACGGTCTGGAATACACCTTCCACCTGCGCAAGGGCGTGAAGTGGCACTCCAACAAAAACTTCAAGCCCACGCGTGACTTCAACGCAGATGACTTCATGTTCGCCATCGAGCGCCAGTGGAAAGAGGCCGATCCCTACTTCAAGGTCACCAGCTCCAACCACTCCTATTTCAACGACATGGGCATGCCCAAACTGCTGAAGTCGGTGGACAAGGTCGATGAGTACACCGTCAAGATCACACTGAACAAGCCAGAAGCACCATTCCTGTCCAACCTGGCCATGGAATACGCGGGCATCCAGTCCAAGGAATACGCCATCGCCATGCTGAAGGCCGGCACACCCGAGAAGATCGACCAGGAACCCCTCGGCACCGGCCCCTTCATGCTGGTTCAGTACCAGAAGGACGCCATCATCCGCTACAAGGCTTTCCCCGAATACTGGGGCGGCAAGGCAAAAATTGACGACCTGATTTTCTCCATCACGCCCGACGCGTCGGTGCGCTGGGCCAAGCTGCAAAAGGGCGAGTGCCATGCCATGCCTTACCCAAACCCGGCCGACCTGGACGCTATCCGCAAAGACACCAATGTGCAGGTGCTGGAGCAGCCTGGCTTGAATGTGGGCTACCTGGCCTACAACACCACGAAGAAGCCGTTTGACGATGTGCGGGTGCGCAAGGCCCTGAACATGGCCATCGACAAAAAGGCGATTGTTGCCGCGGTCTACCTGAGCACGGGCATACCAGCCACCAACCCAATCCCGCCCACCCAATGGTCTTACAACAAGGCCATCAAGGACGACGCCTATGACCCGGCCGCTGCCAAGAAGGCACTGGCCGCCGCTGGCTACCCCAACGGCTTTACCACCGACCTGTGGGCCATGCCGGTGCAACGCCCCTACAACCCCAACGCCAAACGCATTGCAGAGCTGATGCAAGCCGACCTGGCCAAGATCGGCGTCAAGGCCGAGATCAAGAGCTTTGAATGGGGCGAATACCGCAAGCGCATGCAGAACGGTGAACACCAGCTAGGCATGATGGGCTGGACCGGTGACAACGGTGATCCTGATAACTTCCTGAACACCTTGCTGGGCTGCGAATCGGCGAAGACCAATGGCTCCAACGTCGCCAAGTTCTGCTACCAGCCTTTTGAAGAACTCGTGCAAAAGGCCAAGGTGGTGTCCAACCCCGCCGAGCGCACCAAGCTCTACGAAAAGGCCCAGGTCATCTTCAAGGAACAGGCCCCCTGGTTCACCATTGCCCACGCCGTGCAACTGATGCCGGTGCGCAAGGAAGTGGTTGACTTCAAACTCAGCCCGTTTGGCCGCCACACCTTCTATGGCGTGGACATGAAGTAATCGCAACCACTGGGTTGCTCCAGAAAAAAGGCCGGTGCAGACCGGCCTTTTTTTGCGCCCCAAAACAAATGCTATATTTTCGATAGCAATATACGTCCATTCGACGAGGGCTAGAACCCTATTCTGCTCAAAGGATTTTCACCAACTCGGTCAGAGTTTCCACCGTGTGGTGCGGCTGCTCCGTGTGGCGCCACACATGCTGCTCGCGGTTCACCCACACCGTCTGCATGCCAGCACCCAGGGCTCCGAGCACGTCCAGAGCGGCATCGTCACCGACGTGCAACACCTCGGCGGAGTTGACGCCTGCCAGCCCAGCGGCCGCATGGAAGATGCGTGCATCCGGCTTGGCCACACCAAACTCGCTGGCGCTGACGCTGTCAACAAAAAACTGCCCCAGACCAACCCGTCCGACATGGGCATTGCCATTGGATACCGCGACGATGGGGAAGCGTGCTGACAGTGCCGCCAATGCCGGCAGCACATCGTCAAACAGATCCACCCGCATACGCTCCGCAAAGAAAACCTCGAAGGCGGGTTCGGCCAGCGACGTGTCTTCGTCGGACCGGTGCAGGGCGGTGCGAATCGATTCACGGCGGATGGCACTCAGGTCATGGCCCATGTCGGGGCGCGTCTGGACGACATGCTCGCGCACGGCCAGGCGTGCCTGCGGGTCGGCAAACACCGCCGCCGCGCCGGGCGCACGGTGCACCAACCAGTCGGCCAGCGCTTGCTCGGCCCGATGAATCGTGGGCCAGATGGGCCACAGCGTGTCGTCCAGGTCGAGCGTGATGGCCTTGATGCGTGCAATGTCCAGCATCACGGCTTCCAATCACTCAAGCCAAACTTGCGCGACAAAATTGCATCAAAACGCCGGGACGGCAGCAACAGCTTGAGCAGGGGAAACAGCGTGCTCCCCTTGCCACCGCGCACCCGCACCGGTGGCGTGGCCTGCAACAGGGCGTCCACCACCGGGATGACAAAGACCTCGGCCGCTGTGGCGCCCACCTGCCCGGCTTGCGCGCGTGCATGGATGCCTTTTTCTACCCCGCGATACAGCGAATCCAGTGGCAACTGAATGGCGGCCTCGGCATGCGCGCCAAAGCTGGACTGCACCCCGCCAGGCTGCACGGTGACCACCTGGATGCCGAACGGCGCCACCTCCATGCGCAGGGCGTCGCTCAGGGCATGCAGCGCGGCCTTGCTGGAGCAGTAGGCCCCGGCAAACGGTGTGGTGAAGAGTCCCACAATGCTGCCAATGTTCGCGATGACGGGCCCCGTCGTCCGGCCGCCGCCACCTTTGGCGGCAGCGCGCAGCAAGGGCAAGGCGGCGCGGGCCACGGCCATGGGGGCAATCACATTGGTTTCATACTGGCGGCGCAAATCGTCGCGCGTCAAATCGAGCACGGCCCCCACCTGCGAAAAGCCCGCGTTGTTGACCAGTACATCCAGTCGACCCTGCTCGCCCTGCACCACTGCAAAAGCCGCGGCAATGCTGGCGTCGTCGTTCACGTCCAGCGCCAGCGTGCGCAGGCCCGCCTGCTGCAAGCTTGCCAGACTCTCCACGCGCCGCGCGGTGGCATAGACAGTGTGGCCACGCCGGTGAAACTCACGCGCCAGCGCAGCGCCTATGCCGCTGGAGCAGCCGGTGATCAGAATGCATTGGGTCATGGTGCGTGCAACTCCCGCGCATGGTGCGCAATGTGTTCGTGGATGAAGCTGGCAATAAAGTAATAGCTATGGTCGTACCCAGGCCGCATGCGCAACTGCAGCGGATGCCCTGCCGCGGTACAGGCCTGGCTCAGCAAATGGGGCCTGAGCTGCACGGACAGAAACTCGTCCGCCTCGCCCTGGTCGATCAATAGCGGCAGGCGCTCGGTGGCCGAGCGCACCAGCTCACAGGCGTCCCACGCCTGCCAGGCCAAACGGTCTTGCCCCAGATAAGCGCCCAATGCCTTCTCGCCCCACGGCACCTGGCTGGGCGCCACGATGGGAGAAAACGCGGACACACTACGGTAGCGCCCGGAATGTTTCAGCGCACAGACCAGCGCGCCGTGCCCGCCCATCGAGTGCCCGCTGATGGCGCGCGCGCCATTGGCGGGGAAGTGCGCTTCCACCAGATCGGGCAGCTCCTGCACCACGTAGTCGTGCATGCGGTAGTGCGCGGCCCAGGGCGCTTGTGTGGCGTTGACATAAAAGCCCGCGCCTTGGCCGAGGTCGTAGCTCTGGGAGTCATCGGCCACGCCGGCGCCGCGCGGGCTGGTGTCGGGTACCACCAGAATCAGGCCGTGTTCCGCCGCATAGCGCTGGGCACCGGCCTTGGTCACGAAATTTTGTTCGGTACAGGTCAGGCCCGACAACCAGTACAGCACCGGGCAAGGGCCCACCAACGCCTGCGGAGGCACGTAAATGGCGAAGCGCATCTGGCAACCCAGCGTGGCCGATGCGTGGGACCAGACTTCTTGTTGCCCGCCAAAGCAGGCGTGCTGTTCAACGCGTTCCATGGACATGCCTTTTGCGTTAGAAGTGGATCACGGTGCGAATCGACTTGCCTGCGTGCATCAGGTCAAAGGCCTCGTTGATGCGCTCCAGCGGCATGGTGTGCGTGATGAAGGGGTCGAGTTGAATGTCCCCACGCATGGCGTCTTCCACCATGCCCGGCAGTTGGCACTGCCACGCCAGACCCGGCCGGTCACCAACTGGAAGGGGCGGGTGGAGATTTCTTGCCCCGCGCCCGCCACGCCAATGATGACGCTTTCGCCCCAGCCCTTGTGGCAGCACTCCAGCGCTGAGCGCATCACGTGCACGTTGCCAATGCACTCAAAGCTGAAATCCACACCGCCATCGGTCATCTCGACGATGACATCCTGAATGGGTTTGTCGAAGTCCTTGGGGTTGATGCAGTCTGTCGCACCCATCACTTTGGCCAACCCGAACTTGTCGGCATTCAGGTCCACGCCAATGATGCGCCCCGCCTTGGCCTGCCGCGCGCCCTGGATCACCGCCAGCCCGATGCCGCCCAGGCCAAACACGGCCACGGTGTCGCCCTCCTTGACCTTGGCGGTGTTGTGCACGGCGCCAATGCCGGTGGTCACACCGCAGCCCAGCAGGCACACCTTTTCCAGCGGCGCCGCAGGGTTGATCTTGGCCAATGCAATCTCGGGCACCACCGTGTATTCGCTGAAGGTGCTGGTGCCCATGTAGTGGTAGATGGGCTTGCCCTGGTACGAGAAGCGGGTGGTGCCATCGGGCATCAAACCTTTGCCTTGCGTGGCGCGAATCTTCTGGCACAGATTGGTCTTGCCGGACTTGCAGAACTTGCACTCGCGGCACTCGGCAGTGTAGAGCGGAATCACATGGTCACCGGCCTGCAGACTGGTCACCCCGGCGCCCACTTCCACGACGATGCCGCCGCCCTCGTGCCCCAGCACCGCCGGAAAAATGCCTTCAGGATCATCGCCACTGAGTGTGAAGGCGTCGGTGTGGCAGACACCGGTGTGGGTGATGCGCACCAGCACCTCGCCCGCCTGGGGCGGTGCCACATCGATCTCGACAATTTGAAGGGGTTGGCCTGCGGCAAAGGCAACGGCGGCTCTGGATTTCATCGGTTGTTTCCTGGTGACGTATTGGAGATTGGTGCCCAGTATCGCACCCCCGAAATCACCTCAAAAACGAAAAAGGGCACCAGGTTTCCCTGGCGCCCCCAAACCGACCAACAGTTTGAATCAGCTTACTTGGTCGCAGCGTCCGCTGGCTTGGCGGCAGTCTTTGCAGCAGCCTTGTTAGTGCGGCTGTGCTTGACTTTCTTGGCTGTCGGTTTTGCCGTCGTGGCAGTGTCGGTAGACATCGCAGCGGGCATGGCGGCGGCAGGCGCAGTGGTTGCCGCTACAGCGGGTGCAGGTGCGGGCTTGGCAGCAGCAACAGGTGCTTGTGCAAAGGACGCAACTGCCAGGCCGGACAGAACAGTAGCGGCGATCAGGGACTTGATATTCAACATGGTTTAGTACTCACTCATTAACAACAGTCGCATAAGCTCCGACCGTCTCGAGCGGCCCAACTTATTCGCTGGGCTTGCAACTACAACGCCGGGTTCTTCAATGGAGTTGACTGCATTTACTTTTGTTTACGAATCGAGGTTGGACCCGTGAAAGGCACTGGTTAACTACCTGCATCGAACTGCCTGTCCGCCAATTCCCCTTATCCTCATACCATGCCCACCACCCACCTCCTCTACCTCCACGGCTTTCGCTCATCCCCCGCGTCCACCAAGGCACGCATGACCGCTGCCGCCGTGGCGCAGCGCTTTCCCGGCGTGACCTGGCTGTGTCCCGCCCTGCCCGCCTCACCCAAGCAAGCCATGGATGAAGTGCTGCAGGCCACAGCCGATTGGCCGCTGGCCACCACGGCGGTAATGGGTTCATCGCTGGGCGGGTTTTATGCCACCTGGCTGGCCGAACGCTGGGGCTGCAAGGCGGTGTTGCTCAACCCGGCGGTGCACCCGGCGCGCGATCTGGCGGCGCACCTGGGTGACCAGACCGTGTGGCACGACCCCGAGCAGCACTTTGTCTTTGAAGCCGCGTATGTGGATGAACTGCTGGCCCAGGAGATTGCCCACATCAGCCGGCCGGAACGCTACTGTGCAGTGATTGCAAAAGGTGACGAGGTGCTGGACTGGCGCGAGATGACGGGCCACTACGCTGGCGCCACCATCAAGCTGCTGCCGGGTGGAGACCATGCGCTCAGCGATTACGACCTGCACCTGGATGCGATGCTGGATTTTCTGGACCTGCTTGCGGCGTAGAAAGCGCACCCGGAAAAACAAAAAAGCCCCAATCAAGGGGCCATTGTGTTCGTGGTTCCGCAGCTATTTGCTGGGCACATCGCCGGTGGTGGGTGCCGGCTTCTTCTGGTTGAATCGCGCCGCTGCCTCCGCTTGCTTGCGCTTGCGCTCGGCGTTGGTACGCTCAAGCTGCGCCTGATTGGTTTTCTTCATGTTGGGATCTTTGCCGAATACGCCTGCCATAGTGATGACTCCTTCGGTTCAGTCTAACTGATAACTCTGGTACGCTTGTTTGATTGATGGAGCAAAGGGTCTAGCATGTTTTGTTGTCGCACTCCGGGACCATTGGCGTGGGATACCTGGCGCAAAAATCTATCACTTGGGCTCCTTGCCCTGATCATGGCTGCGCCCTGTGCCTTTGCCAAAGAACTCCGCATTGTCACGATCGATTCAGCGCCTTTTGGCTTTCGCGGGGCGGATGGCAAGCCAACCGGCATGATCTACGAGATCAGCAACCTGATTGCCGAAGAAGCTGGCTTCACCTACACGAATGAGATCCTCCCCTACGCGCGAACGGTACACGCCGTTGGAAGTGGCGACGCTGATTTTGTGATCCGCTATGGGAACGCGGAACTGGAAGACGTTGCAATCCAGGTTGCACGGGTGTTGAGTTTGCCGACCATCGTGGTCGGCCACCCGTCGACGAAGTTTGAATCTCTCAAAGACTTGCACGGAAAGACCGTTGGCGTCCCCAGGGGTGGACGATTTGACGACGCCTTTGAAGCGGATACAGCGATTCTGAAGTATCCGGTGGCTGACTACGCGCAGACCATCAAGATGGTGACCGCACAAAGAATGGATGCGGGCATAGGATCTTCCGTGGGCCTGTATTACAACGCCCATGTGTTGGGCATCAGAAAAGAACAGTTGGGCAAACCATTAGTGCTCAGCACACAGCACTTTGCTCTGCACTTTTCCAAAAAGCGAGAGAATCAGGAAACCATCTCGGCCCTTCGGAACGCTGTGGCGAGGTTGGAGAAGCGCAACGCAATCAAAAAAATTGTCGACAAGTACCTGAGCGCTTTCGATTGGGATCTGACCCCGAAACAGGTTCCGTCAAGTGCTGCCCCGCGCCAGTAGTTCATACCCCAGGTCTACACAGGGCGACGCCACCGGGTCGCCGCGCATCAGGCTCAGCAGCATCGTGGCCGCGGCGTTGCCGATTTCGGAGCGCGGCGTGCGCACAGTGGTCAGCGGCGGCAGCATCTGGTCACTGCCGGTCAGATCGTTGAAGCCGGCCACGGCCACGCGCTGGGGCACGGCAATGCCCATACGCAGCGCAGCCAGCAGTGCGCCCTGGGCCAGGTCGTCGTTGCAGAAGAAGATGGCATCCACGGCGGGCTGCTGACCCATGATCTGCTCAAACATGCGCGCGCCCAGCGAGATGGACGACGGCGCCGGGTTCAGCCACTCCAGCGTCGCGTCGTACCGTCCGGCCGCTAGCAAGGCCTTGCGCCAGCCGTCCAGACGCTGCAGCGTGCGCGGGTCCAGCTGGGCTGCGGCGAACGCAATGCGCTGGTAGCCTTTGGCCAGCAAATGGCGGGTCAGCTCTGCACCCGCATCGGCCTGCGAGAAGCCCACGCTGTAGACGCCCGGAGCGCCCGACGCTTCCATCAGGTGCACACAGGGCACGCCGCTTTGTGCGATCAGGTTGCGGGTGGCCTCGTTGCGCTCAAAGCCGGTAACCAGCAGGCCGGCCGGGCGGTGCAGCAGTTGTTCGCGCAACAGCATCTCTTCTTCCGCCGCATCGTAGTGCGTGACGCCAATCAAGGTCTGGTATCCACCCTGGCGCAGTGTGCGCTGAATGGCCTCCAGCAGGTCGACGAACAACGCGTTGGACAACATCGGGATCAACACCGCCACATGCGAGCCCACGCCCGACGCCAGGGCGCGTGCAGCCGGGTTGGGCAGGTAGCCCAGCTTGGTGACTGCGGCTTGCACGCGGGCCACCAGCTCGGGGTCCACCGCGCGCTCACCCCGCAGCGCGCGCGACACCGTGATGGGGCTGACGTTGGCCGCGCGCGCCACGTCGGCCAAGGTAATGCGGCCGGTCGCACGGGATCGAACGGTATTGGGTTTCATAGGCATGTAAGCGTGGCATGTGGGTTGAGGAACCTGGACGGCAGAGCGTTCTGCTCCGTGTCCCCCGCCCGCTGCGCGGGCTCCTCCTTGACCTGCGCAGAACGCCCTGCCGCCCAGGCTCCTCTAAGGGAAACTACTGATCTCGATATCTTCATAATGGCATAGGATAGCGCTATCCAACGGCGAACGACAGGCGGATAATCCCTTAGTCGCAGATTGAATTCTGCCAACTAGGCGATTGCGATACCTGTCAATCGCCTTCTATTTGACTATTTGGGATAGCGCTATCCATAACGACGGTTTGAAACGATGAATTCGATTGTGATCATGGGTGTGGCCGGTTGCGGCAAATCCAGCCTGGGGGCGGTGGTGGCGCGGGCGACCGGCTTGCCGCTGGTGGAAGGTGACGACCACCACAGCGCCTCCAACCGCGAGAAGATGCAAAGCGGCGTGCCGCTGACCGACGCCGACCGCGATGGCTGGCTCAGCACGCTGTGCGAGCAGCTGCGCGCCCACCCCCAGGGCGTGGTCATGACCTGTTCGGCGCTCAAAAAGGCTTACCGCGAACGCCTGCGCCGGGCCGCACCCCAGCTTGGGTTTGTCTTTATGGACATCACGCGCGAACAGGCACAGAGTCGCGTAGCCGCCCGTGCGCATGCCCACATTTTTCCGACCACGCTGGTCGACAGCCAGTTTGCCACGCTGGAATCACCCACGGGCGAGGCAGGTGTGCTGCGGGTGGACGCCCTGGCGCCATTGCCACAACTGCAGGCCGAAGTCACGGCCTGGCTGAACCACAAGGAGCCCGCATGACAAGCGCATCACACACACCCGCGCCCACTGGGCGCTTCCAGCACATCACCAACACGCTGATGGCTATCTGCCTGGGCGTGATGGCCGTGTCCGTCTTCGTCAACGTGGTGCTGCGCTACGGCTTTGGCAGCGGCGTGGCGGCCAGTGAAGAGCTGTCGCGCCTGCTGTTCGTCTGGATGGTCTTCATTGGCGCCACGGCCGCCTACCCGGCCGGTGAACACATGGCCTTCACCAGCCTGGTGGGCCTGCTCAAGGACAAGCCGCTGCCCATGCGGCTCATGACCAGCCTGATCCGCGTCGCCGTCATCCTGGGCTGTGCCCTGGTGGGCTGGGGCGCCTGGCAACAGGTGGTGGTGGGGCTGGATAGCAAGTCCGTCGTACTGGGTTACCCCACGGCCCTGCTGCCCTTGCCCGCCCTGCTCTGCACCGCTGCCATCGGTGTGATGGCCTTGATCGAACTGATCCAACAAACACCGCTGGACCTGGGTCACGGCGCAGAAGTGGAATAACGGTTATGTCTAACGAAGGTCTGGCCTTTATCGTTTTCTCCGCCGGCATGCTAGTGCTGATGGGCATTGGCATGAACATGGCGCTGGCCCTGGTGCTCACCGGCGCCGGCATGGCCTGGGTACTGGGTTTTTGGGACACGCAGTTGCTGGCGCAAAACCTGGTGGCCGGGGTGGACAGTTTCCCGCTGCTGGCGGTGCCCTTCTTCATTCTGGCCGGTGAGTTGATGAACAGCGGCGGCATCAGCCGGCGCATCATCACCATGGCCCAGGCCTGGGTGGGACATATTCGTGGCGGCCTGGGTTATGTGGCCATTGGCGCCGCGGTGCTGATGGCCAGTATGAGCGGCTCGGCGCTGGCCGACACGGCCGCGCTGGCCACCATTTTGATGCCCATGATGCGGCTGCAGGGCTACCCCATGCACACGTCGGCTGGTCTGATTGCGTCGGGCGGCATCATTGCGCCCATCATTCCGCCATCCATGCCGTTTGTGATTTATGGCGTGACAACCAATACGTCCATCTCCTCGCTGTTTGTCTCGGGCATCGTGCCAGGCCTGATCATGGGTGTGGGCCTGATCGTTGCCTGGCGTTGGGTTTTGCGCGACCTGGACCTGCCCCAAGGCACGCCTTTGCCCATGAAGGAACGACTGCGCGCCACGTTCAAGGCCTTCTGGGCCATGCTGATGCCCCTCATCATCATTGGCGGCATGAAGACCGGTGTGTTCACGCCGACCGAGGCCGCTGTGGTCGCCGCGTTCTACGCGCTGGTGGTGGCACTCTTTGTGCACCGCGAGATGAAATTCGTCGAGGTGTATGGCGTGCTGGTGCGTGCCGCCAAAACCACGGCCATCGTCATGTTCCTGTGCGCTGGCGCCCAGGTGGCCAGCTACATGATCACGCTGGCCGACCTGCCCAATGTGCTGACCGGCTGGCTGGGACCGTTGGTGGAAAGTCCCAAGCTGTTGATGCTGGTGATGATGATTGTGCTGGTCGTGATCGGCACAGCGCTGGACCTGACGCCCACCATCCTGATCTTTGCGCCGGTGATGCTGCCCATCGCCGTCAAAGCTGGCATTGACCCGGTTTACTTTGGTCTGATGTTTGTTTTGAACGGCGCCATTGGCCTGATAACCCCGCCGGTGGGCACCGTGCTCAATGTGGTGGCGGGTGTGGGGCGGCTCTCGCTGCACAGCGTCATCAAGGGGGTGAACCCGTTCCTGATCACCTACACCTTCATTCTGTTTCTGTTCGTGCTGTTCCCGCAAATCGTGACCGCGCCGGTGGCGTGGATGCGATAACTTTTTAACCCAGGAGACCCCCATGACTTTTCTTCGTCGTACCCTCATCGCGGCCACCACCGCAGCCCTGCTGGGCGCATCATTCTCGGCACTGGCGCAGGACATCAAGCCCCGCCTGATCCGCTTTGGCTACGGCCTCAACGAGCAAAGCAACCAGGGCCGCGCGGCCAAGGTGTTTGTGGATGAAGTGGCCAAGCTCTCCGGCGGCAAGATGAAGGTGCGCGCCATTGGCGCCGCCGCCCTGGGCCCGGACACGCAGATGCAGCAGGCGCTGATTGGCGGCGCGCAGGAGATGATGGTCGGGTCGACCGCCACGCTGGTCGGCATCACCAAGGAAATGGCGCTGTGGGACACGCCGTTTCTGATCAGCAATGCCAAAGAGGCAGACATCCTGCTGGACGGCCCGATTGGTGACAAGATCCGAAACAAACTGCAAGAGAAAGGCCTGGTCGGTTTGGTCTATTGGGAAAACGGTTTTCGCAACCTGACCAACAGTAAGCGCGCCATCACCAAGATGGAAGACCTGGACGGCGTCAAGCTGCGCGTGATGCAGAACAACGTGTTCTTGAGCAGCTTCCAGACGCTAGGCGCCAATGCCATCCCCATGGCTTTCTCCGAGCTGTTCAGCGCGCTGGAGACCAAGACGGTGGACGGCCAGGAAAACCCGTTCAACACCATCCTGTCGAGCAAGTTCTACGAAGTGCAGAAATACATGACGGTGACCAACCACGTCTACAGCCCCTGGATCGTCACGGTCAGCAAGAAGTGGTGGGACCAGCTCTCCAAGGACGAGCAAAAGGTGCTGATGGATGCCGCCAAAGTCAGCCGCGACTTTGAACGCAAGGACACCCGTGACGAAGCCGCCAAGGCCATGGGCGACCTCAAAGCCAAGGGCATGCTGATCAACGAGTTGTCGCCCGCCGAATCCGCCCGCATGCGCGACAAGCTGACCAAGGTCTACGCCCTGATTGCGGCCGACGTGGGCATGGACTTGTGGAACGAAACGCAGGCTGAGCTGGTGAAGATTCGCGGCAAAAAATAAGCGGCGTAACAGTGGTGGTGCCCGGGGCTACCGAACCCAGTTCGGAAAGTAGCCCAGCGCATCCTGAACAGCGGCATCGTGTGCAGGCACCACGACCAGGTCGGGGTATTTTCGGGTCACATCGCGCACCTGCTCCACGCTGCGCAGGGTCTGGTCGAGGTCGCGGTCCACGATGACGCTGGCGGCCCAGAACTTGGCAGCACCCACGGCCACGGCGGCCGTTTTCCATGCCACATCACCAATGAAAAAATAGGTCTTGCCGCCGTACACGGTCACAAACATGCCGATGGACCCGGCGGTATGGCCGGGCATGGGTACCAACACCACCGAGCCGTCGTTGAACAGATCCAGGCTTTGTGCATAGCCTTTGTGGGGTACCGACTGGAACACCAGGGGCGTCCAATGGGTAGCCGGATCTGCCACCTGGGAAGCCCAGGTACCGCCCGCGCCAGACGTGGGTTGGCCAATGGTGGGCATCTCGTCTTGCGAGGCAAAGATTTGCGCCTCGGGGAAGTCCTGCACACCGCCCGCGTGGTCCCAGTGGCTATGGCTGACAATGACCTTTCGCACCGGCGCAAAACCAGCGTCATCCAGTTGCTTGCGGGCCGGCACCACGGGTTTGTCAAACGTGAAGAAGGGTCGCTGCCAATGCGGCATGTCGTGTTCGTACTGCGCGTCGATCTGTGTGCCCAGGCCTGTGTCGAACAACAGATAGTCCTGGTTGTGCTTGATCAGGAACGCGGAGAAGTTGGTGTCAATCTTGTGCAAGTAGCTTCCACCCGGGACCAGCAGGCGCTCTGCCACGGTGACCTTGCTGGTTTTGAGAATGGAGAATCCCACGCGGGGTCGGCTGTCATTCGCTGGTGGCGCGCTCTCGGAGCGCGCGGCGCCAGTCAACAGCAGGGCAGCCACAGAGATTGCTGTGGCCAGCAGTTTTTGCGAGAGAGAAATGCATCATGGTCAGGGTTCCGGTCATAGTTGGTGCGACACCGCGGACCAAATCTAAAGCCTGGTCTATGCTCCAAGGTCAAGGACTTTTTCCCACCTCTGCAAAACCCTGTGAAGAACATGAACATCAGCCAGCTTGCCAAAACGCTCAACGTGTCCACCGACACGGTGCGCTACTATGAGAAACAGGGCATTCTCGAAGCACCCGAACGCCAGGAAAACGGCTACCGCATGTACACCGCAGCGCATGTGGAGGCGGTGCGGTTTGTGCGCGGTGCCCAGGCGCTGGGCTTTTCACTGGCCGAGATTCGTGTGATCCTGCCGCAGGTGGCGCGTGGCCATTTCGGGCGGAGCGACATTGAGCAACAGCTCCAAGCCAAGATGACACAAATTGACGCCCATATCCGCCAGCTGCAGACCCTGAAAAAGGAACTCAAGGCCACCTTTGCGTCTTTGACCTGCGCGCCGGAACAGCCGGTCTCGACGGCCCAAAGTACGGCGACAGATTCTGGCAGCGGAGCCGGCGCAGCGCGTGCGCGCAAGTCGTTTACAAAAACGGCGGTGAAGTCGCCTGCCTCCTAGCGCTCGCCAGCACCAGCAAAGAACACATCCAGTGTTGGGAACCTGGGCTCCCCCGTCAAACAGTCCCACAGGTAGATAGCAAAGCCCAGGTCTCCCGTCCACAGCGAATACTGGCCCTGCCCGTGCTGCGCCCGCTCCGCCGCGGCTTGCGCGATGCCGTACATGGCAAATGCGCGGGCGCGCTGCAACCACATGGCATCCCCCGTGCGCCGGTACAGCTTGAGGAAAGCGTAGCCATTGCCGCCTGTGCCGTGGCACAGGTTGGCGCCCTTGGTCAGCGGGCCTGCCGCCCAGATGGCCTCACCCGCGCGCAACAGCAATGCGTCCAGCGCGGGGCCGGGCAGATCTGCCAGGCAGATCACGAACCCTGGCGCGCCATGGCAAAACTGCATCAGCAGCCTGGGCTTCTCGCCCGCGGCCGTGATGAGTTGTGCGCGCCAGTTGGCCAGTCCATCCTGTTCGGTTGCGGTGCGCGCCATGGTCTGTTCAATGCAGCGTTCCCAGGCCTGCCACTCCTGCTGCGCCAACAGATGCCGCCCTTTGATTAGCACAAAGGCCGTCGCCACAAAGCCGTGCACGCCGTCGAGGTACGTGCTCTGTCTGCCATACATATCCTGCGTCCAGTAGTGGCACTGGAATTCCTCCGACCACAACAGCTGCGACCACAGCTTGGAGGCCGTCTGCGCAAACAACTCGGACCAGCGCACATCGCCACTGCGGCCATGCAGAAACAGCGCCGCGAGCAGTGTGCCGGGTGAACCCCACATCAGTTCGCGGCAGGGCTGGTCCATATTGCCGGTGATCAGCCGGGCCAGACGGTCCTCCAGGTCCGCCGGATCGCTGGACTGCGCCCACTGCATCAGCAAAAACGGCGTGTCCCCCATCATGTAGGAGGGCGCTGCCTCATCGGCCACCTCGCCCAGCCATGCCCGGTTGTGGGACCGCGCGGCTTCCAGAAACGGGACGTAGTCTCTGTGCAGCGTGGCGGCCCCCACGTCTTGCAGGTAATGCAACGCCCACGCAGCGCCGCAAGCGCCGTGGTACAGCGGCGTCAAGCCCACGGTGGACGCCGCATCGGCCGCGCGGTCACGCGGGTGCGCCGGCCAGAAGTGCAGAGGGTCAAACCGGTCCTCTGCGTCGCCGACCAGGCGCTGAATGCAGGCGCGTGCCGCATCGGCGTCCCAGGCGATGGCGCGCAAGGGTTCGTGGCGGGCGGGATCGAAGAGCATGGGGGGTGTGGACATGGGTGTCAGGCTTTCGGTTGCACCAGGTCCCACAGATTGCCGTAGAGGTCCTGGAACACGGCGACGGTGCCATACGGCTCTTGCTTGGGCTCACGCACAAAGACCACGCCGCGGGCGGTGTAGGCGTTGAAGTCGCGCCAAAAATCATCGGTGTAGAGAAACAGAAACACGCGTCCACCGGTCTGGTCACCGACCCGCGCCAGCTGCGCCTCGCCCACCGCCCGCGCGAGCAGCACGCGCACGCAGCCCGTACCTGGTGGCGCCACCACAACCCAGCGCTTGGCTTGCGCCGGCATGGCCGTGTCTTCCACCAGCGTGAATCCGAGCGTGCCGACGTAGAAAGCGATGGCCTCGTCATAGTCGCGGACGACGAGGGAGAGTTGGTCTATGGACTGGTTCATGGCGGGAGGCGTTGGATTCTGAAACGCTCTGTTTTTAATAGCGGTATGTACATATTCCACGAGGGCTAGTGGCCATTTTTATGTATAGCTTTCTGGCGCTCAGCGCTTCAGTGCCGCCCGCGTGATGCCGGCCAGCGACACCCGGGTGCTAATCAGCTCGGGCTCCAGCATCACCTCGATCAGCGTGCCCTGCGGCCGCGCCAGCGCCGCCAGCAGTTCGGCTTCAAAGTCGGCCGTGCGCTGGATGCGCACACCGGCATAGCCATAGGCACGGGCCAGCGCGGCGAAGTCGGGGTTGTGCAGCGCGGTGCCAGCACCGGCCACGCGCTGCGGGTACTCGCGCTCCTGGTGCATGCGGATGGTGCCGTACATGCCGTTGTTCAGCAGCAGGATGATGGTCTTGGCGCCGTGTTGCACGGCGGTGGCCAGCTCCTGGCCATTCATCAAAAAGTCGCCGTCGCCGGCAATGGTGAACACCACCCGGCCCTGCCCGGCCGCCGTGGGGCTGGCCTTGCTGGTGATGGCGGCGGCAATGCCGGCCGGCACGCCATAGCCCATCGCCCCATTGGTGGGCGCCAGTTGGGTCTTGAAGCCCTTGGCCAGGCCGCTGTAGCGGTAGAAGCGGTGCAGCCAGCTGGCAAAGTTGCCGGCGCCGTTGGTCAGCACAGCATCCGCCGGCAAATGCTTTTGCACGCTAGCGATGACGCTGTGCATGTCCACCAGGCCGCGTTCGGTGTCGGCGGGTAAATCCTTGATCGGGCTGGCCTGCAAGTTGGCCACGTAGTCGGCATTGCAGGCCTGGGCCCAGGCTTCCCACACCACATCTTTGGGGGCAGCCAGCACCTCCAGCGAACGGGCCGCGGCGCGCATGCTGGCGTGTATGGCCAGATCCGCCTGGTAGACACGGTTCAGCTCTTCAGCGCTGGAATGGATGTGCACCAGCGTCTGCTTGCTGCGCGGGGCCTGTAAGAGTGTGTAGCCGCCGGTGGTCATCTCGCCCAGGCGCGGGCCGATGGCAATCACCAGATCACTCTCGCCAATGCGTTTGGCCAGCGCGGGGTTGATGCCGATGCCCACGTCACCCGCATACAGCGGGTGGTGGTTGTCAAACGTATCCTGGAAGCGAAAGGCATTGCCCACCGGCAGACGCCAGCTTTCGGCAAAGCGCTGCAAGGCCTGGGCCGACTGCGGCGTCCAGCCGCTGCCACCGGCAATCACGAACGGGCGCTGCGCCTGCATCAGCATCTCGCGCAGCGTGCGCAGGGCACCGGGGTCGCTCCAGGCGTCCGACGGTTCGACACGCGCCAACGGAGCAGGCAATGCGCCGGTTGCAGGATTGACTTTGAGGGCCTGTGTCAGCATGTCCTCCGGCAACACCAGCACCACGGGGCCGGGGCGGCCATTCATGGCCGTGGCAAAGGCGCGGGCAATGTATTCGGGGATGCGGGCCGCATCGTCGATGCGCTCCACGCGCTTGGCCATGCCCAGCGCGCTGGGGCCGAACATCACGCGGTAGTCCATCTCCTGAAAGGCTTCACGGTCGCGCTGGTCGCTGGCCACGTCGCCAATCAGCAGCACCATGGGTGTGGAATCCTGGAAGGCCGTGTGCACGCCTATGCAGGCATTGGTGGCGCCGGGGCCGCGCGTCACAAAACAGACGCCGGGGCGGCCGGTCAGCTTGCCATGGGCCTCGGCCATGAAGGCGGCACCGCCCTCTTGGCGGTTGACGACAAACTGTATGTGTTCGCGGTACAGATGGAATCCGTCCAGCACGGCCAGATAGCTTTCGCCGGGGACTCCAAAGGCGTGGGTAACGCCTTGTTCAATCAGACATTGCACGAGCAGGTGGCCGGCAATGTGCGGAGCGGGTGTAGAGGGGTTGGGTGTCGATGTCATGGCCGTTATTGTCCACGCACACGACACCCTTTTTGGCTGGGGTTTACACCTTGATCGCAGCCGCAGTAGTGCGTGCGCGGTGGTAGCAGCCGGTGCCCCGGTGCAGCACACGATCGGTGGGCAGCACGTCACCCGGCTGGTAGGTCGGGCCGTGGTTCAGACGTTCGTAGTACGGCGCAAAATCTGTCTGCGCCAGCGCCAGCAGGTCTTGCAGATCGTCCAGCACGAAGTAGCTTTCCTGGAAATCGTCAATGCGGTAGTTGGTACGCATGACGCGCTCCAGATCGAACGCAATGCGGTTGGGCGAATCGCTTTGGATGGAAAACGTGCTCTCAGAAAACGACGATGCGATGCCCGCACCGTAAATGCGCAGCCCCTCCTTCTGCTGCACCAGGCCAAACTCCACCGTGTACCAGTACACGCGTGCCAGTTGCGTCAGCTTGCCCAGTTGCTGAGCCCGCAAGCCGCCCTGGCCGTAGGCCTGGATGAAGTCGGCCATGACGGGGTGCATCAGCATGGGCACGTGGCCAAACACGTCGTGGAAGACGTCGGGCTCCTCCAGGTAGTCCAGCTCATGCGCACCGCGTATGAAATTGCCGGCCGGGAAGCGGCGGTTCGCCAGGTGCTCGAAGAACACATCATCGGGCACCAAGCCGGCCACGGCCACAACCTGCCAGCCGGTCTTGCGCATCAGCGCCTCCGACAGCTTTTCGAAATTGGGAATCTCGTCGGCCGACATGGGTAGATGCTTCATGCCCTTGACAAAATCGTCACAGGCCAGGCCTGGCAGCAGTTTAGTCTGGCGTTCATACAGCGTCTTCCAGACGGCATGCTCTTGCGGGGTGTACTTGTCCCAGCCCTGGTCAATGGTCCAGTCGGCACGCTGCGGCGCCGCTGCTGGGCCTGCTGCCAAGCCATGCTTGACCTTTTGCGGTGTTGCTTGCATAGCGACTCTCCTTTCAGCGACCGGCCGCAGCGGCGGCGTAGCCCGCAAAGGCCTGGTCGCAGAGACGGGCCATGGCGATGTCGTTGCTGCTCAAGCCCTGCACGTCATGCGTGGTCCAGGTGATGTGTACCTTGTTGTACACATTGCTCCACTCGGGGTGGTGGTTGTGCTTTTCTGCGGCAATGGCAATCTGGGTCATGAAGGCAAAGGCCTGCACGAAGTCTGCCAGCACGAAGTCGCGCGTGATGGCTCCTGCCACTGCGTCCAAGGTCCACAGTGGCAATGCGTGCAGGGCTTCGGTTGCCTGTTTGGCGTCCAGTTTGTGCATGATCGTTAGTCCGCGGTGATGACGCCACGGCGCAGTTGGTCGCGCTCCATGGATTCGAACAGCGCCTTGAAGTTGCCTTCGCCAAAGCCGTCGTCGCCCTTGCGCTGGATGAACTCGAAGAACACCGGGCCCAGCACGGTTTGCGAAAAAATTTGCAGCAGCAGGCGGCGTTCACCCTGCTTACTGACACCGTCCAGCAAGATGCCGCGGCTTTGCAGTGCCTGCACGTCTTCACCATGGTTGGGCAAGCGGCCTTCGAGCATCTCATAGTACGTGGCCGATGGCGCGGTCATCAGCGGCACACCGGCCTTTTTGAGGCGGTCCAGCGTGGCGATCAGGTCGTCGCTCAGCAGCGCGATGTGCTGTATGCCTTCGCCATTGAACTGCATCAAATACTCTTCAATCTGCCCGGACTTGCCCGACGCTTCTTCGTTGAGCGGAATGCGGATCATGCCGTCGGGCGCCGTCATGGCGCGGGAGGTCAGGCCGGTGTATTCGCCCTTGATGTCGAAATAGCGGATCTCGCGGAAGTTGAAAATCTTCTCGTAAAAGCCACCCCAGAAGGCCATGCGGCCGCGGTACACGTTGTGGGTCAGGTGGTCGATGATTTTCAGACCGTGGCCCACCGGATGGCGGTCCACGCCAGGGAAGAATTCAAAGTCGATGTCGTAGATGGACTTGCCGTCTTCAAAGCGGTCAATCAGGTACAGCGGTGCGCCGCCAATACCCTTGATGGCCGGCAGGCGCAGCTCCATGGGACCGGGTTGGATGTCTATGGGCTGCGCGCCCAGTTCCAGCGCGCGGGCATAGGCCTTGTGCGAATCGCGTACCCGAAACGCCATGCTGCAGGCGCAGGGGCCGTGCTCGGCGGCAAAGTAGGCCGCGTGGCTTTTGGGTTCGCGGTTGATGATGAAGTTGATATCGCCCTGGCGGTACAGGTCCACATCCTTGGAGCGGTGGCGCGCCACATGCACAAAACCCATTTGCTCAAATATCGGCTCCATCAGGCCGGGCGTGGGCGACGCAAACTCGACAAACTCAAAACCCATGAGTCCCATCGGGTTGTCAAAAAGATCGGCCATTGTCATGCTCCTCAATACTTTGTTTTGAATCCTTGATTGTGGTCAATCTGGCGTGCACGGTGTGCGCAAGTTGTCACTCCAAAATCCAAAGATATGCATAATTCATGCATGAATCAAGAAAAACCTGACGATTTGCTGCTTGACAAGTTCGATATCAGCTTGCTGGCCGCATTGCAAAAGGATGCACACGCCACCAACCAGCAGGTCGGTGAACAGATTCACCTGTCAGCATCCCAGGTGAGCCGGCGCATCCAGCGCCTCGAAGGCAGCGGCATCATCCGCCGCTACGTGGCACTGCTGGACCCCGCCGCCCTGGGTCTGGCGGTGCGTGCCATTAGCTATGTGACACTGAGCCGCCACGGCGGGGACGAGGGACTGGCATTCGAGCGCGAGATTGCCGCCATCCCCGAGGTGCTGGATTGCTATTCCGTCGCCGGCGAGTCCGACTACATCCTGCAAATCGTGGCCGCCGATCTGGGCGTGTTGTCCGAGTCCGTGCTGCGCGTGCTGACCCGCATCAAGGGGGTAGCCAACATCCGCTCCAACATCGTGCTGAACTGCATCAAGTCCAGTACCGAGCTGCCACTGGGGCATATTGGCCGAGCCGATGGCGCGGCGCGCAAGGTGCGCATCGCCGGGTGATTTCAGCCCTGGGGTTAGGCCTGGCCCTGGTGATACCGAATCAGGTTGCGCCCTTCTTCTTTGGCCTGGTACATGGCCGAATCGGCCCAATCGATGACCGCTTCCTGTGTTGCTTCGTGACCAGAAAACACTACAACCCCCAAGCTGGCGGTGCAGTGGTGCTCAATACTGGCATGGAGCAGATCTGATTCCGGTGCATGCAGCACATAGGGCTGTGCCAGGCTCTCGCGTACGTCTTCCGCAATCACCCCGGCTTGCGCAATGGACTCGCCCCGGTCCGTACTCAGCTCGTTGAGCAGCACGACAAATTCATCTCCGCCAAAACGGGCTACCGTGTCAACCTCGCGCACGCAGGCTTTCAAGCGCCTGGCCACCTCGATCAGCAGCAGGTCACCGACCCCGTGTCCGTGTGCATCATTGAGTGGCTTGAAGTTGTCCAGATCAAGAAACAGCAAGGCACCGTGGTGGCGACTGCGTTGGCTCGATGACATGGTCTGTGCGAGGTGATCCACCAGCAGGCGCCGGTTGGCCAGACCCGTCAACGTGTCATGAAACGCCAGTTCGTGTACCTGGTCTTCCAGCAACTTGCGTTGCGTAATTTCACGCGTAATGCCGTGATAACCCACGATGACGCGCTGCGCGTTGCGGTCCGGTTTGGACAACACTTCGCCCCAAATCGTTCGGCCATCCTTGCAGACATGCTCCACTTCAAAGGTGATGAATCCCTGCGCATCGGACGACACGTCAGAGACCTGCCGTTGCTGCAAGAGTTTCTTCACAACCGCTACACCAGCATCGGTGAACATTTCAAATACATGGCGGCCAATCACCTCGTGCGCCAGGTAGCCCCGCAGGCGCTCGTCGGCCGGACTGATGTACAAGATGCGCAGGTCGGCGTCGGTCTTCCAGATGACATCCCGTGCGTCCTCGGTCAGCAAGCGATACAGGGCTTCGCTGTCGTGCAGGGCGCGCGTGCGCTCTTCGACCAGAAGCTCCAGTGAACGGTTCCGTTCGCGCAGGTTTGCCAGCGGATAGACCTCACCTTCTTGCGCCTGCTGATAGGGAATCGAAATCCCGCTGTGCACGATCTTCCAGTGCGGACCTTCGAGGCGAAAAACCAGGACCAGCCTCGCAACCTCGCTCGAAAAGCCCTTTACCTCAATCGGTAGGTGGATGTGGAAGAAAGCTGTTGCCACGACCACATCTTCGCTGATGTCCTGTAGCGACAGGTCCAGCATCTCGATGCGGATTCGACCAGGAACCTGCGCGAAGTCCTGCCGGGTGACCTTGATCCACTCATCCCTATCCTTGACCAGGACGTCCCCGCTGCCTGCATAACCGCTGAAGTTGTCGCTGAAATGTGCCGTCAAACGGTCATCCCGCGAAGCGTACATCTCGATGTACTCCTCAAACAGCGAACGAATTTGCCGCTGGCGGTCAAGGTGCGGGGTACCAGCATTCATGTGCATCCATTATGGGAGATATCACTCTGGATGTGCGAACAAATGCGGGCCTGGCGCGCCCTAAATGCGGCGCATCAACCGGGTGGAACCGCAGTACACCACTCCTGCTGATTCACATAGTCCAGCAAATACTCCGAGAACCGCTGCGCCGCTGGCGACAACGGCCTGTCCCTGCGGGTAAAGACAAAGAACTTGCGCCGTGCCACCGGGTCCACCAGCGGACGGCTCTCCAGTTTGTGCAGACGGATCAGGCTGCTGGCGTACGGCAGGCAGGTGGTCACCCCCAGGCCCGCGCTGACCATGGCAAAGGCGGTGGTCATGAAACCAACCTCATTGGCCGGGTTGAGTGCCTCGTCATGCAGGGATTCGTGCAGGTCCACGCGCAGGCGGTGCGTGAACTCTCCCTTGAGCGCAATCACCGGATACCGCAGCGCGTCGTCCCAGGTCACGCGCTTCTTTTTCTTCAAGGGGTGGTCCGGACGGAACACCACGACGAAGGGGATTTCAAACAGCGTCTTGGCGTCGATGTCGGCCGACGACTCGCGCTCCGGCCCGACCGCAAAGTCCACCTCACCGCTGTGCACCTTGGGCAGCACGTGCTCCACCATGCAGTCCAGAAGGCGGATTTCAATGTCCGGGTACTGCTGCTTGAAGCCGGCAATCACCTCCGGCAACACCGAAGCCGACATCAGTTGCGGCGCTGCAATGCGCACCAGCCCCCGCTTCAGGGCCTTGAGGTCGGCAATGGTGTCCAGCGCACCATCCAGGTCCTGCAGCAGGCGCGCGGCCAGCGGGTAGAACTCGCGCCCCACTTCGGCCAAGCCGACCTTGCGCGTGCTGCGGTTGACCACCTGCACACCCAGCGTCTGCTCCAGCTCCTTGATCAGGCCACTCAGCGCAGACTGGGTCACGTGCAGGCTGGCGGCCGCGTCCGTAAAGCTTCCGGTTTCGGCCAGCGCCACAAAGGCCCGCAATTGGCGCAAGGTGATATTCATAACTTAAACCAATAAATTCATCATAAAAATCTGCTTGAATGATAGATCAAACTCCTCTTTAATCGCTCCCATAGTTCGGCAACCGACTGTCGAACCGTTCCACCACAACAAGCCAGGAGACCGCCATGCTGATCCAGAAAATCCACCACGTTGCCTACCGCTGCATCAACGCCAAGGAAACCGTCGAGTGGTACGCCAAACACCTGGACATGAACTTTGTGCTGGCCATCGCCGAGGACGAGGTGCCGTCTACCAAGGCGCCAGACCCCTACATGCACGTCTTCATCGACGCTGGCGCCGGCAACATCCTGGCCTTCTTTGAGCTGCCCAACAGCCCCGCCATGGACCGCGACCACAACACGCCCGCCTGGACCCAGCACCTGGCCTTTGAAGTCGGCAGCATGGACGAACTGCTGGCCGCCAAGGCCAAGCTGGAGGCCGCTGGCATTGAGGTCATCGGCGTCACGGACCACACCATCTTCAAGTCCATCTACTTCTTCGACCCCAGTGGCCACCGCCTGGAGCTGGCTTACAACACCGCCACCCCGGCCATGGCCAAGGCGCTGGACGATGTGAAGTGGGACATGCTCAACGAGTGGGACCGCACCAAGAAGGCACCCAAGCACGCCGCCTGGATGCACGACGGCAAAGGTTTTGTTGCAGCCTGATCATCACCTCCATGTTTGTTCGACTCACCCAGGCGGTCACCCGCGCACTGGAACTCACCATCGTGGCCTGTCTGGCCCTGATGGCCATTCTGGTTTTTGGCAATGTGGTGCTGCGCTACGGTTTTGATTCCGGCATTGCCGTGTCCGAAGAACTGTCGCGGCTGCTGTTTGTCTGGCTCGTGTTGCTGGGTGCCATCCTGGCATCACGCCAGCATGCGCACATCGGCTTTGACACCCTGGTCAAAAGCCTGCCGCCCCAGTGGAAGAAGGCCGCCGTCACCTTCACTGGCCTGATGATGCTGGCTGCCTGCGTCATCTTTGTCGTGGGTGGCTGGCAGCAAACCCACATCAACCTGGACAACAGCTATCCCGTATTGGGCATCTCTTACGCCTGGTTGCATGGCTCGGCCATGGTGTTTGGAATTGGCATGGGGATCAGCATTGTGTTCAACATCTGGGATGCGTTGACGCAGCCCCACACCGACGAAGAATTGAGCATGACACTGAATCTGGGTGAGCGCATTGAGGCCGAAATCGAACAGGTTTCCACGCATGGCAAAGGACCCAAGGCATGAGCGCCGCAATATTCTTGGGCACGCTGTTAGGTGCCATTGCCCTGGGCATGCCGATTGCCTTTGCGCTTTTGTTCTCAGGCATTGGCATCATGCTTCAGCTCGGTCAATTCGATCCGCAAATTGTGGTGCAGAACACCATTGGCGGTGCTGACAACTTTGTGCTGATGGCGGTGCCCTTCTTTATCCTGGCAGGAGAGTTCATGAACGCGGGTGGCCTGTCCAAACGCATTGTGGACATGGCCGGCGCCTTTGTCGGGCACTTGCGCGGTGGGCTGGGCTATGTGGCCATCATTGCGGCCGTGTTGCTGGCCAGCCTGTCCGGCTCGGCGGTTGCAGACACGGCAGCACTGGCCGCCATCCTGGTGCCCATGATGCGCTCGGCGGGTTACGACGTGGGCCGAGCCTGCGGGCTGATGGCGGCGGGCGGCATCATCGCGCCGGTAATTCCCCCGTCGATCGGCTTCCTGCTGTTTGGCGTGGTGGCCAATGTATCGGTGACGAAACTCTTCTTCGCCGGCATGGTGCCCGGTGTAATGATGGGCTTGTCCCTGGTCGCCGCCTGGTGGCTGGTGTCGCGCCGCGAAAACACACAGCTCACCCCCAAGCTGCCCTGGGGCGAGCGCTTGGTGCTGCTGGGCAAGGGCTTCTGGGCGTTGATGTTGCCGGTCATCATCATTGGTGGTCTGAAATTTGGCATCTTCACCCCCACCGAAGCGGCCGTGGTGGCCGCCATGTATGCCATGTTTGTCGGCGTGGTGGTGTACCGCGAACTGAGCATGAAGGACGTTTACCACAGCCTGTTGCTGACGGCCCGCACCACCGCAGTCGTGCTGCTGCTGGCAGCCATGGCCATGGTGGCCTCGTACATGATCACCGTGGCCGACATTCCGAGCCAGGTGGGCGAGTGGATGCAGGTGTTCGCCGGCAACCAGTTGCTGCTGGTCACCGCCATGATGGTGGTGGTGTTCCTGGCCGGCATGGTGCTGGACTTTATCCCCATCGTGCTGATCTTCACGCCGGTATTCCTGCCCATCGCGATTCAAGCCGGTGTAGACCCCATCTACTTTGGCGTGATCTTCATCATGAACTGCTCCATCGGCATGATCACACCGCCGGTGGGCGTGGTGCTCAATGTGGTCAGTTCCATTGGCAAGATCAGCATGCCGCAGGCCGTCAAGGGTGTGCTGCCCTTCCTGCTGGCTGAATCCATCGTGCTGGTGGCTCTGATCCTGTTCCCCGCACTGGTCACCATTCCCGCGGGCTGGTGGCGCTAGACCGTCCTCGCTTCCCTCACACAACAACCCAGGAGACCTATCCATGAAAACCACTCTCGTCGCCAAGCTAACCGGCATCGCACTCGCCACGCTGCTCAGCGCATCAGCCTTCGCGCAGATCAATGCCAAGTTCGCTGTGACCCTGTCCGACAAGACCCACCAGGGTCAGGGCGTGGCCCGCTTTGTGGAGCTGGTCGACAAGAAGAGCCAGGGCCGCATCAAGATCAAGCCGTTCTACAACGGCTCTTTGGGCAACGATGTGCAGGTGACCTCGTCCCTGCAGGGCGGCACCATCGAGTTCACGGTACCGCAAACCAGCACGCTGACCGGCATGGTCAAGGAGTTCGAGATTCTGGACTTCCCTTTCCTGTTCGGCAGCGAGCAGGACGCTGAAAAGGTGCTGGACGGCGCCACTGGCCAGAAGCTGCTGGACAAGCTGCCCGCCAGGGGCCTGATCGGCCTGGCCTATTGGGAAAACGGCTTCTTCAATGCCACCAACAGCAAGCACCCGATCCAGAAATGGGAAGATTTCCAGGGCTTGAAGTTCCGCGCCGTGCAGGCCAAGATTTCGCAGGAAACCGTCAAGGCGTTGGGTGCGAACCCGGTTCCGCTGGCTGTGCCCGAGCTGTACACCGCGCTGGAAACCCGCACCGTCGATGGCCAGGGTACGCCGTCGGCTGTGATCGCCGCGCTCAAGCTCAATGAGGTGCAGAAGTACCTGTCGCTGACCAGGCATTCCTACGGCGCCTTCCTGCCGCTAGTGTCCAAGAAGTTCTGGGACAGCCTGCCGCCCGCTGACCAAGCCCTGCTGCGCGAAGCCGCGGTGGAAACCCGCGCCTTCCAGCGCGGTGTAGCGCGTGACCAGGCCAAGAGTGCCGAAACCACCATGGCCGCCAAAGGCTTGCTGATCAACGATGTCACTCCCGCCGAGCGCCAGCGCATGCGCGCCCAGGTCAAGCCGGTGTGGGACATGTTTGCCAAGGACGTGGGCCCCGATCTGGTGGCCGAAGTCATGGGCCAGCTCTCCACCAAGTAACCCAACGCGCAACCACCGAACGACCCAGGACGCACGCCGTGATTCCATTGAACGAAACCCATCACCCGCACCTGCGCAGCTGGGTCGATTCTGCCAACGCTGCTGGCACCGACTTCCCCATCCAGAACCTGCCGTTTGGCGTGTTCCGCCGCTACGGCAGCGCAGAGGCCTTTCGCGTCGGAGTGGCCATAGGCGACCAGATTTTGGACCTGACCGCCGCGCAGGCCAAGAGCGTGTTCAACGGTGACGCCGACCTGGCAGCCCAGGCCTGCTGCGCGCCCACGCTGAACGCCTATATGGCGATGGGATCGCACGCCTGGTCCGCACTGCGGCTGGCCCTGTCACGCGCGCTGCGCGAGGGCTATGCGTTGCAATCCGCACTGAGCACCTGCCTGGTCGCCCAGGTCGATGCCGAATTTGCCGTGCCCGCGCAAATTGGCGACTACACCGACTTCTACACCTCGGTGCACCACGCCACCAACATCGGCAAACTGCTGCGGCCCGACAACCCCCTGCTGCCGAACTACAAGTGGGTTCCCATTGGCTACCACGGACGGTCGTCGAGCATTGGCATCTCGGGCCAGGACGTGCGCCGACCGGTGAGTCAGGTCATGCGGCCCGGCGCGACCGAGCCCGTGTTGGCACCCAGCGCGCGCATGGACTATGAGCTGGAAATGGGCATCTTTATCGGCCCCGGCAACGCTCTGGGCGAGCCCGTTTCCATGCAGCAAGCCGAACAGCACGTGTTTGGCATGTGCTTGTTCAATGACTGGTCGGCACGCGATGTGCAGGGGTGGGAATACCAACCGCTGGGGCCCTTCCTGTCCAAGAACTTCGCCAGCACGGTGTCGCCGTGGGTCGTGACCATGGAAGCGCTGGCGCCCTATCGCCAGGCCTGGACGCGCGCCGGGGGCGACCCGCAACCCCTGCCCTACCTCGACGCATCCGACCTGCGGGAGCACGGCGCGGTGAATATCGAACTGGGGGTATTTATCCAGACCGCCGCTATGCATGAACAGGGCTTGGCCGAACACCGACTGTCGCACAGCAACTTCCGCGATGCCTACTGGTCGGTCTCGCAAATGGTGGCCCACCACACGGTCAATGGCTGCAACCTGCAGCCCGGCGATCTGCTGGGCAGCGGCACCCAGTCCGGCCCTGCGCCCGATGAAGCCGGCTCCCTGATGGAGCTGTCCATGGGCGGCAAACAACCCATCACCTTGCCGACCGGTGAGACGCGTACCTTTCTGGAAGATGGCGACACGATCGTGTTCCGTGGTGCCTGCATGGCCCCAGGTGCCGCACGCATCGGCTTTGGTGAAGTGCGGGGCACACTGCTGCCGGCGCGGGCGCTGTCATAACCGGAACCAGGCCATGCTCACCCTGCACAGTTACTTTCGCAGTTCGGCGTCCTACCGGGTGCGCATTGCACTCAACCTCAAAGGCCTGCCCTACACCTACGCGCCGGTCCATCTCCTCAAGGATGGCGGCCAACAACACACTGCCGACTACCAACGCGTCAACCCCGCTGAACTGGTGCCCACGCTGGTGGACGACGGCCACGCCTTGGGCCAATCGCTGGCCATCATGGAATACCTGGACGAGACCCGCCCCGAGCCGCCGTTGATGCCACGTGATGCGCTGGGCCGGGCCCGGGTGCGCGCGCTGGCGCAATCGGTTGCCTGCGAGATCCATCCGCTGAACAACCTGCGGGTGCTGCAATACCTGGACAACGACCTCAAGGTCGACGAAGCCACCAAGGCCACTTGGTACCGGCACTGGATCACGTTGGGCTTTACTGCCATTGAAGCCATGCTGGCCAATGATCCGTCCACCGGCACCTATTGCCATGGCAACACGCCAAGCCTGGCCGACTGCTGCCTGATTCCGCAGATCGCCAATTCCCGGCGCTTTGATACGCCTTTGGACGCTTTCCCGACCATCCGGCGCATCGAGCAGGCCTGTCTGGCGCTGGACGCTTTTGCGAAGGCTGCGCCACAACTTCAGCCGGACGCTGTGTAGCAAAAAAAAGGCTGATTGCAATGACCAGCCTTTTTTGGGGCGCCCCGCTCAGCGCGAGAGCGCTTGCAGTGTCTTACTTCTTGCCAAATACCAGGTACATCGGATCGTCCGAGGTAGCGTGGCGCACCTGTGCGTTGTCAAAGGCGGCAAAACCAAACCCGTAGCGCGCAGCCATGTCAGCGAACTGCACGTCAAACTTGCTACCGGTTACCAGTTTGCGGCTGATCACCGACGTGTGAGTGCCATTGGCATAGCTGTTAAACGTCTTCACGTCACCCGCATCGGTTCCCGCCTGCGAGTTGATGATGATGGACGCCACCTCATCGCCAGCCTTGAATTTGCTGTCATCAAACGGCACTTCGTCGCCCTTCTTGATGTAGTAGGTGCCGCCTGCATTGGCAGCCTTGGCATCGCGGTTCATGAATGCCGGCTTGCCGTTCACCAGGTTGATGCCGGTGTATTCACTGGGACCTGGGTCGCCCTTGCGACCAGCATTGGGTGCTGTCTTGGCATCAAATCGCGTGTCGTCGGTGTACTGGTCGTGTACCAGGCCCCATGGTCCTGTGCGCACGCCCTTCATGTGCCACATATCCAGCATCTGGCCTGGCAGATTGGTGTACTTGTTGCCAAAGGGCTTGCCCTGGCCTTCATGGCAGGCCATGGCGCAACCTTCCTTGGCAAAGGGCTTGGCCGTTGCCTCATTCATGGGCCACAGCATGGCCCACTTGTCTTCGTAGTACATATTGTCATCGCCACCCTTGTCAGCCGGGTCAACCAGCTTTTTCCAGGATCCATCTGCCTGCTTTTGATAGGGGAAGCGACGCACCGAATTGGTTGGGTCTTTGTACTGGATCAGCATGTACAGCATGTCGGCGGTGTAAGCCGCCTTCAGCGTGACTTTGGTCTCACCTTTCTCACCAGGCTTGGCACCAAAATTGACACCACCGGTCAATTCGGCAGAAAGGGGGCTGGCCTTGGCCCACAGGGGATCTGCGGCACCAGCCGCCAAATCGGGTGCGGTAGTCGTGTAGATGGCCACCAAAGAATCGGGAGAGGCTTTGTCCTGTACCGATTGGCAACCCGCCAGGGCCAGCAAGGCTGTCCCCATCACCGCAGTAAACAACTTCGTTTTCATGATCACACTCCTTCGTTGAAAAACCGACCTCTTTGCGGTATTCGTGCGGTCTTGCACCGGTGTGCGTGGCCTCAAGGCAAAGAAGATGCTCCCAATGTAGGACTGACTGAAGGTTTACAGTTTGACTTGGATCAACTTTACAAAAGAACCGGAATTTCAGCGCGCTGCTGGTATTCTGGGTATTCTGAAGAGAGCCAGCGCACAACAACGAAAACCATGCGATTCTTTCTACAAATCATTTTCATTGTTCGCAACGAAGCCAGTTATTTGCTTCGCTTCCCCAAGAAAATGTTCAGCGGTGCGCTGCTGGCATTTGTACCGGCCATGTACTGTGTGCTCTACATCACCAGCGTGTGGGACCCGGAAACCAAGACCGATGCCCTGCCGGTCGCCGTGGTCAACCTGGATGACGGCGTGCAGTACCTGGAGCATACGTTCAATGTGGGCTGGGAGATCACGACCCGGCTCGAAGACAGTGGACGCTTCGGGTTCGTGATGTTCAACGACGAGCAAAAGGCCCGCGCCCTGGTGCGCCAAGGCAAGCTGGCTTTTGCCGTGATTATTCCGCGCGACTTCAGCGCCAGCGCGGTTCCCGGGGCGGAGGCCGGCGCCGGAAAGGTTGTGGTCTACACATCCCAGGGCAACAACTATGAGACAGCGGCCATCGCCAAGCACTTCGCCGAGACGCTGGGGCGCGAGATCAATGAAAGCCTGAACGAGCGGCGGTGGGTACTGGTGCTCCACCAGGCAGCAGGCTCGCAACGCAATGTAGAACGCCTGCACGACGCGGTGGACAAGTTGCGTGCAAGTGCCCGTGAGCTCAGCATGGGCTCGGCGCAAACCACCACCGGAGTCCAATCCCTGGCCGGTGGCGCACGCCGCCTGAACGATGGTGTGGCCCAGATCACCACAGGCGCAAAGCAGTTGGGCGCAAGCCTGAGGACCCTGGACGCCACGTGGCCCAGCAATGCCGACATCAACACGCTGACCAACCGGGCCAGGGTGCTGGAGAACGGACATGCGGAACTGGACCGGGCGATGGAAGAATTGCAGCGTAGTGCGTCAAGTCTGCGTGAACGCGTGGCGGAGATGCGGGAGGAATCAAAGGGAAGGCTGTTTGCGATGGGCGGCGAGGCAGACCATCTGGGCAAGCTTGCCGACGGCATGACCGAACTCGACGCGGACATCCGGTCCGTCAGTGCGACACAGAGCCAGCTGAACGTGCGGGCGACCCGGTTGAAAAACAGCGTCCAGGCGATGTCTGGGAGCCTGCGGGCCATGGGCGGCGATGAGCGCGCCGTGGTCAACCGGTTTCCCAAAGATGCGCAGCTCGACGAACTGGCCAAGGGCGCAAGCGATGTGGCGGCGAACGCGACCAGTCTGGTGAGCGCGACGCAAAGGAACAAGCAGAGTGTGGAGCGCCTCACCACCGGCATCGATCTGCTGACTACAGCGCTGCCAGACAAGGTGGACAGTCTGGGCGGCAGCGCCGAAGGGCTGGCCAATTCGGTCGCACCCGTGCTGGAAATCGATGCGCCGGTTGAAAACAGTGGCAGCGGATTTGCGTCCAACGTGGTTCCCGGAGCCTTGTGGCTGGGAGCCGCTATGGCGGCGTTCCTGATTCACATCCGGGTATTGCCGCGACACGCACAATTCTTTTCCCGGCCCGCACAGGCTATCGGCAAGATTTTTCTGCCGGCTTGCGTCGCGCTTCTGCAAGCGCTGATGGTCTTTGTGGTGGTGCTCTATGTGCTGAAAATCCGGGTCGTGCATCCCTGGGCGTTTGCGTTGACCATTGCCGTTTCGTCGATCGCCTTCCTGCTCATCGTCTTTGCCCTGACCAAGGCCTTTGGCGATGCCGGCAAGGGCATCGCCATGTTTCTTCTGGCGGTGCAGTTGTCTTCATCGGGGGGCATCCTGCCGGTGGAACTCAGCGGCGGCCTGTTTGCGAAAATCAGCCCCTGGTTGCCACTCACCTGGGTTGTAGAAAGCATCAAAGCCAGCATGTTCGGCGCGTTTGGCGGCGCCTGGGAGCCACCCCTGATGCAGGTTGCACTGGCGGGGCTGGCCGGCTTCGCGCTGTTGTGTGTCCTGGGACGTTGGCGCTTTGTCAAATCCACCGCGCACCGGAAAATTGTGGCGTTCTAGCGCGTCAACGATTGGTGACACTCAGTTCGGCGTGCGGCTTCCACGGCGCATCCGCTGTGTCAGACAGCTCGGTCCTGGGGGCACCCAGGAACAGGCGCTCGGCGCCCACTTTGCGGTTGGCCAGGTAGTCCTTCACCGCCACACCCCGCTGCTGCGCCAGCGCGCGCATGGCGTCTTCGGTCACGGAAATGCTGGCCAGCAGCAGCGACTCCATTTCGGCGGCAGGCAGGTCTTTGGCAAGCCCAACCAGATTGCGGGGTTTGGTGATGTCGGCGCGGCGGTACACGTCCTTGAGCAGCACGGGATACTCTGCATCCGTCAACACACCCACGGCCGTGGCGTCCTGGCCGCCTACGGCCGCGCGGCGGCGTTTTTCGGCCAGCAGCAGGGCCTTGAGGCGCTCGCGCTTGAGGGCGTCGCGCTCCACGGCCAGGCTGGCCGTGCCCACCACGGTCACGTGCAACACCGGCCGGTCAACCAGGGCCGTGGCGATCTTGTCCAGGCTTTGTGCGACTTCGGGTGCGAGGACGCTGCTGCCCGGCGCGAAGCTGACCGCGCTGAGGTCTTCGCTATCGCCGCCGCCAAACGCATGGGCCAGCAAACTGAACGGCGCCGTCAGCGCCTTGCCGATGAGGTTGGTGATGACCTTCCACACCACCGCGCCTATGCTGAACTGCGGATCGTTGAGCGAACCGCTGACGGGCAGGTTGATGTCGATGACGCCATTGCGGTCGGCCAGCAGGGCCACGGCCAGCTTGACCGGCAGGCTGTTGGGCGCACCGTCCACCCTGTCGCCGAAGCTGAGCTGGTTGAGCACCAGTTTGTTGTCGGCCTTGAGCTGTCCATCGGCTTGAACTGCGTAGTGAACATCCATGCTCAACTTGCCGCGCTCAATGCCGTAGCCGGCGTACTTGATGGAATAGGCGGTCAGGGGCGGCAGGTCCAGATCGCGCACCCGGCCCTGGATGTCCAGCGCCAGGGGCTTGGCCAGCGGATTGATCTTGCCGGTGATCTCCAGCGAAGCCGTACCCTCGGCCCGGCCGCGCAGCTCCAGGTCGGCCAGTTGCACGCTGCCATCCAGCGCCTGCGAGGAAAACGCGCTGAGCTTGCCGCTGAGTTCGCTCAGGTCGGCGGAGTAATTGGGGCGGATAAAACGGTCCGAGAACAGCACCTTGCCGTTGACCAGGGTGACGGGGCCCATGGCGACCACGGCGGCCGGTAGAGACTGCGCACTGGCCGTGTCCGGTGCCGATGCGGGCGCGGCCTTCACCAGGTCCTGCAGATTGACGCGCCCGCTGGCATTGACGATGACGCGGGCATAGAAGTCCGACAACGTGGCCTCGCGCACCTGTACGCGGGTGGCTGCGCCGGGGGCCATGCTCACGGTAACGCCGGGCACGTTGAGCGACTTCCAGCTCAGCAGTTCTTCGGCCACGCCCAGATCGTCTGACTCGGCTACCACGCTGTTGGCCCGAAAATCTTCCAGCGACGCGTCCCCTTGCAACTGCACCTGGGCACC